>JAABUY010001036.1_pt1 | contig 40229 bp, 30 predicted proteins | sample 5560271 | NCBI WGS metagenome assembly JAABUY01 (sample SAMN10711886, study PRJNA513374) | rock metagenome | isolation source: Antarctica rocks | place: Antarctica: Victoria Land, University Valley
TTTGAGGACGCAGCATGGCGAGAGCCTTCGAAAGGGCGGGGCCACATTATTGCCCCCGCACCGAAGCACGCGCTGTCAAAACGCCGGGAGCAAACCCGCTACCGACTTCGCCACCAGCATCACTGTTGGGTCAAGGCCAACAACGTCCGGATTTGGCGTCCGAAGGCGGCATCTGTTTCCTGCTCCTGCTCGGTTTCCAGCACCTGGCCGAAAATGCCGATCAAGGTTTCCTCCATGGCCCGGTGCTGGTCGTGCAGGTCCTCGAGTTGCTCCTTGGCCGCAGCCTGGGTCCGCCGAACGCGGCGCAGCAGCATCTCAATCAGCTCGTCACAGCACCGCATGCGGGTCTGGCGCAGCAAGGCGAGCAGCAACGTGTATCGTTTGCCCGGCTGGGCGATGTCGTGCAGGTCGCTCACCTCCAACGCCGCGGCTTCGGCGGCAAACTGACGTAGCTTGGTGTGGGCGATGCCCTCCAGCAGCGGCTCGGGATCGATCAGGCTGGCCAGCCAATTGAGGCGGTCGGTCCAGAGTCCGATCGTTTTGGGGCTCGCCGGGCCAGGTGTCTGCTTGAGGCGATTGAACCCGGTCGTAATGCTGTCGGGCGGCCTGACCAGGAGCGCCTCCAGCACTGTCGCGTGCTCAGGCGCAAGCCGGGCCGTGATGCGGTCGTACATCCTGCCGTGGACTTCGGCACGCAGCCGGTTCACGAGCCGTTCGAGGGTGCTGAACGCCGGCAGATCGATGGCGGCAGTCTGCAAGGCCTCGACCGCCCGATTGATGAGATCGGCGGGGTCGCTCATGGTTTCGGCCGCATCGCGGACAACGTCGGCAATCATCGTCTCGGCCGCAGCGCCGTAGTCCGTAACGGAAAGGTAGGTCCGCACCGCAACCTGGTAGCGGTACAGCGACCTCGTAAGGCGCACCTCGTCGGGCCATGCTGGCAGTTCGGCGACCCCAAGTTGCGCCGCCAAATGAGCCACGATCCCGGCATGGACCGTGTTTGGCGCCGAGAAGCATCCGAAGTCCCGGCGCGTTTTCAGCAGCATCGCCAGCAGCAGGCGACCGGTGCCGACCCGTGCGCTCGCGTGGACGAAAGCGAGATCGGTCTCCGTCAGGTCGTAGCGGGCGCCCAGTTCGTCCCGGGTCAGCCGCGCACCCGGCCGCGGATAGGCCGTGCGGTCAGTGGCGGTCATTCAAATGTCCGGAAAAGGGTGCGCCGACAGGGCGGAGGAAGCTATGATGTTTGAAGAGGATAGGAGGTAGCGGTCCGGTGTCCGCAAAGGAATACCATTCTGGACGCAGGCGCGCCGCGTCCAGGCCACGCCAGGGCACCCGCACCGCCCTCTACCTGCGCGTTTCGACCGCCGAGCAGAAGCCGGACCTGCAGTATGACGGCCTGCGCGGGTATGCCGAACGTGCCGGTCTCGACATCGAGCAAGACTACTGCGATGTGGCTGTATCAGGCCGCAGGGAGGGCCGCCCCCAACTCAACGCGCTCATGACCGCCGCACGCAACCACGAGATCGACTGCGTGCTAGTGTGGAAATTCGACCGCTTTGCCCGTAGCACGCGCCACCTTCTCACCGCTCTGGAAGAGTTCGACCACCTTGGTGTGCGTTTCGTCAGCGTCCAGGACCAGATCGATACCGAAAGCCCGATGGGCCGGGCCATGTTCACCATCATCGGCGCCATGGCCGAACTGGAGTCATCGCTCATCAGCGAGCGCGTCACCGCCGGCATGAGGGCGGCTGAATCGCGCGGCAGGCACCTCGGGCGGCCCGGAACACCGCAGCGCATCGTCAGCGAAATCGAGGCGCTTGCCAGGTCCACTGACCTCAGTGTCCGCGACATCCAAAAGCAAATAGCCGGCCGGGCCAGCCGCAGCATCGTCGGCGAGATCACCAAACGCGTCCGAGCGGAAATCACCGCCGCATGATCGTCTAAGCCGGCATCAATGGCTCGCGTCCAGTTGGCCCCTTGTTCAAGCACCGGCCCACACCCTAGGCCGCCGGTGCTCCCATGGCTGTGCACGTTCGAGCTGCCCGGCGAGGCCAAACAGCACGTCCTCCCGTCCAAAACCAGCCATGAACTGACTCCCGATCGGCAACTCGGTTGCCGGGTCCATGCTCAATGGCACCGACATCGCTGGAAGCCCAGCCACGTTTGCAATCGCGGTGAACGGTGAATGGGTGAAGACCCGGTTTATCCATCCTAGTCCGTCAAGAGCCTCTTGCCCGACGTTGTAAGCGCCGATCTCCGGCGGCAACTCAGGAAGAGTCGGGCTGAGAAGTAAGTCGTAGTCCAGAAAAAACCGACCCATGGTGCGGGTTACAGTATTGCGAACGTCCATGGCACCAAGTAGTGCAAGACCAGTGACTTCCCTACCATAATTATAGGCTGCCAGTGTTGCTGGCTCTAGGTTGTCTGCGTTGATCGCGCGTCCCGTAGCAGCTGAAACCGCATCGAGCCAACCGGCTGTATTCGCCCACCATACCTGAGCATTGGCATGAACAAACCCATCCCAGGACACTCCTATGTCAAGCGGGACCTCCGTCACGTGATGGCCAAGGCTCTCGCATAGATGGGCCACACTGCGCACGGCGTCGACCACCGCCGAGGCCGTGCTGAGCCCGTTCAGGGGATGAAGCAACAGGCCTATTCGGAGGCCTGATCGCTCACGCATAACCTCGGAAAGAAAAGTCTGCTCTGGAGCCGCTGTGTAGTAGGGCTCGCCGATGGCCCCGCCCTGCACCGCGTCGAGCAGGGCGGCGCTGTCGCGCACCGTACGGGTCAAGACATGCTGGGCAGCAAAGCCGCTCCAGACCTCGTCTATTGCTGGGCCGTTTGATACCCGCCCACGGGTTGGCTTTAGTCCGAATACGCCGTTGAATGATGCTGGCACACGGATCGACCCACCACCATCTGTTGCGTGCGCGGCCGGCACCATGCCCGAGCCGACGGCTGCCCCGGCGCCGCCACTCGATCCACCAGCACTCCGCGTCTTGTTCCAGGGGTTGCGGGTAGGTCCGCTTGAGACTGGTTCGGTCGTAGTGCTGATCGCCATCTCTGGAGTGCTGGTCCGGCCCATCGTGGTGAGGCCGGCTGCCCTGAACCGCTGCATGAGCGTGGAATCCGAAGTTGCAACATTGCCGGCAGCAAGTCGGCTGCCGAACTCGCTGCGGCGCCCCTGCATTGTGATCGCTAAGTCCTTGATGAGGAATGGAATACCTGCAAAGGGTGCATTCGTATCGTCCGTTATCGGCTCATCAGACCAAGACTGGACGACTGCACCGATCTGTGGATTGACATGTTCAATTGCTTTCAAGGCCACCTCAGCCACCTCTGCGGCGCTGACCTCACGTCGGCGAATGAGATCAGCGAGACCATGGGCATCCTGCTGAGCGTATTCGTGCAATTCCATCACGTGCCTCCTTATGGAAGAGGAGTTGAGTTCCCCTCCTCTACGATACCTGCCATGATACCAGGCAGTATCATTGATACTGCCTGGTATCATGGTCAAGAGGAATTTGCATGAGGATGCGACCTATCCGTCCGCCGCCACGAGAGCGCATTCTGCAAGCGGCACAGGAGCTATTCTCTACCGAGGGGCTACGCCGTGTCACGGTGGACGCGGTCGCGGAACGAGCCAACACAACGAAGATGGCTGTTTATCGCCATTTCGCGTCGAAGGAGGCACTCGTCGGCGAGTGGCTTGCCATTGTGATTGCGCAGTATGCCGGCGAACTGGATCGGCTGGCACGAGAGCATCCTGTAGATGCACGCGCTCAGCTGACTGGCTGGGTTCGTTTTGTTTCCGACAGTCTTCCACGCCTTTCGTATCGGGGTTGTCCATTTGTTAATTCATTGGCTGAACTTCCGGATCGAGAGGATCCCGCCCGTCAGCAGATTGAGCGACACAAAGCACGCCAGACAAACCGTATCACCAGACTGTGTATTGAGGCTGGCCTGCCTGAACCGGAGATAGCTGCCGCACATCTAATTCTTCTTCTCGAAGGCGCTCAGGTCACCGTGCAAAATGATAGCGTCGACGAGGTGCAAAAACGGCTCCTGATCATCGTCGGCCAACTGCTGGGGGCGTGTAGTTGAGAATACGTTTACGGCGGACCGTGTATTGACTGGCTGGTAACTGCTCAACCCACCACCTGGTTGGCCGGTGAAAATCGGCCTTGACGCGGTGGCGGGCGACTCGCTTCGCGGCCGAGCCTACCTCGGCCGCGCCCGAGAGCAGGACCTGCCTCGGCTGAAATCCTGGTCGATACGTTCATCGTTTCGCCTCTTCGTGAGCCGCCCCGCACCGCGCAAGGCGGGCAATCCGTTATCGTTGCAGGAGTAAGAAGAAGCCGGCGGCGAATGTGCGGAGCGGCTCACCGTTGCGCTCCAGCTTGGCCCGCAGCACCGCGCCCTCCCAGCCGATCCAGAAGAATGCGGCGAGTTGGTCGCAGTCGAGGGTGGGCGCGATCTGGCCGGTGGCGATCGCGCGACGCAGGCAATCTGCGGTCAGGCGTTGCCAATCGGAGAAGACGTTTACGAGTTGCGCCCGGAACGACTCCGGCAACGCGTTCATCTCCTGCCCCAAATTGCCGACCAGGCAGCCTCTGGTGTAGCCGAACCTAGCCATGCCAGCATCGGCCACGGAGACGAACTCCCGCAGCCGGTCGAGCGGCGTCCTGCTCTCATCGAGTAACACCATATTGAGCCGCTTGGCAAAATAGGCGGCGTAACTGCCAATCAGCTCGGAGCCGTATGCCTCTTTACTTCCAAAGTAGTGGTAGAACGATCCTTTCGGCACGTTCAGACCTTGCAGAATCTCCTCGATGCCAGTGGCCGAAAACCCCTTTTCGGTCAACGCCACCACCCCAGCCCTGACTAGCGCGTCGCGGGTTTCGCTATAGCCGCCGGTCGACTTCGGCGGTCGGCCACGCCGGCGAGGGGCAAGCTGTGTCTGCATAAGATTTATTAGACCGATCGTATTATAATGTCAATGCGTGTGGCGCGTTTTCGCAATTCACTTAGCTGCTTCCCAGGGCCGTGCTCATCTTTCCCGCCGTCGATGTGCGGTGTTTGCGCGAAACATCGGCGTCGTCACTTTGATTTAGGAGCGCCGTATTGGTCATCAGATGCTCACTACGACGCGGCCGCGGACCTCGCCGGCCAGAATGCGCGGCGCCATGCTGATGACCTCGTTTAGGCCGATGTTCTGGGTCATACTCGCGAGTCGGCCGCGATCGAGGTCCTTCGCCAGTCGGGTCCAGGCCTCGGTGCGCAGCGGCATCGGGCACATCACGCTGTCAACGCCCAACAGCGAGACGCCGCGCAGGATGAAGGGCGCGACCGATCCCGGCAGGTCCATTCCCTGGGCAAGGCCGCAGGCCGCGATGGCCCCATCGCGCTTGGTCTGCGACAGAGCGTTCGCGAGCGTGTGGGAACCGACGCTGTCGACACCGGCTGCCCAGCGCTCCTTGCCGAGCGGTTTGCCGAGTGCGGACAGCTCCGCGCGGTCAATCACCTCGGACGCGCCCAGGTCTCGCAAGTAGTCGCCCTCCGACGCCCGCCCGGTGCTCGCGATCACGTGCCAGCCCTGTTGCGCGAGCAGGGTGACGGCCACGGAGCCGACCCCGCCTACGGCGCCCGTCACCAACACCGGGCCGACTTGCGGAGTCAGTCCGTGGTGTTCCAGGCGCAGGACGCAGAGCATGGCCGTGAACCCAGCAGTCCCGATCGCCATGGCCTGTGCCGCGTTCATGCCGTCCGGGATGCGCACCGGCCAGGCAGCGGGAACGCGGGCAAGCTCGGCGAAGCCGCCGAAATGCCCCTCGCCCATACCCCAGCCGGTCACTAGGACCCGATCACCCGCCTGCCACGCTGGGCTCGTGCTTTCCTCGACCACCCCGGCCAGGTCGATGCCGGGGATCATCGGGAACCTCCGCAGGATCGGGGCTTGCCCGGTCAGCGCGAGCCCATCCTTGTAGTTGAGGGTCGAGTGGCTGACTCGGATTGTGACCTCGCCCGGCATGAGGCCCTCGGGATCGAACTCGGCGATCCGAGCGGGCTGGTCCTTTTCAACGACGATTGCCTTCACGCGCGTAGCTCCTAATTCCTGTGTTGATGCGAAAGGGTTCGGTGGGAAGAGCGTGGCCCGGATGTCACCAATGACGCTCGGATCCTCGATCGTGGCGGGCGGCACAGGATCGCCGCCGTCCGCAATCGTCTTCATCAGGCCCCGCAAAATCTTGCCAGATCTGGTTTTCGGCAGCTTGCCCACCACACAGACGTTTCGAAACGAGGCCACCGGCCCGATCTGTGCTCGCACAAGAGAGACCAGCTCTGCCGTGAAATCGTAGTGGTCGACGGTCACGCCGGCTTTCAGTATGACGAAGCCGAACGGGACCTGCCCCTTGAGGGCGTCGGCCGCGCCGACCACGGCGCACTCGGCGACGCTCGGATGCTGGGCGAGCACCTCCTCGATGCCTCCGGTGGACAGGCGATGGCCGGCAACGTTCATCACGTCGTCGGTTCGGCCCATGATCCACACGTCGCCGTGCTCGTCGATGCGGCCGGCATCGCCGGTGCGGTACCAGCCGGGGAACTCGGCAAGGTAGCTGCTGCGGAAGCGCATATCGTCATTCCAAAGTGTCGGGGCGCAGCCCGGCGGCAGCGGCAGGCGGATCGCGAGATTGCCGACGGTCTCGCCCCTTGGCTGCTCCACGCCGATGTCGTCCAGCACGGCGACGTCGTAGCCCGGACACGCCCGCCCGCCCGCGCCGACCTGGCTAGGCAGGTGCCCGGCTCCTCGCAGGCTGGCCGTGATCGCCCAACCAGTTTCGGTCTGCCACCAGTGGTCGATCACGGGACATCCGAGCAGTTCGCCGATCCAGGAGGAAGTCGGCGGGTCGCAGCGTTCCCCGGCAAGATAAAGCGCCTGAAGGTCCGATAGGTCATGCCCGCGCAGGAAATTCCCCTCAGGATCTTGCTGCCGGATAGCGCGAAGTGCGGTCGGCGCCGTGAACAAAACGTTCACCCGGTGCTGTGCGCACACACGCCAGAACGCACCTGGGTCGGGAGTGCCGACCGGCTTGCCCTCGTACACGATGGTCGTGAGACCGGCGAGCAGCGGCGCATAGACGATGTAGCTGTGACCCACCACCCAGCCCACGTCGGACGCGGTCCAGATCACGTCGCCGGGCTTGAGCCCGTAGATCATGCCGATGGAGTTGTGCAACGCCACGGCATGCCCGCCATTGTCGCGCACGACGCCCTTCGGCTTGCCCGTCGTGCCAGAGGTGTAGAGGACATAGAGCGGATCGGTCGCGGCTACCGGCACGGGAGAGTGGGGCGCGGCGGCGGCCACCGCTGCTTCGAAATCGTGGTCGCGCCCGGCCAGCATATGGGCCCGGAGCATTGGACGTTGCAGAACGAGGCAGGACCGGGGAGGCGAGGCGCTCATCGCGATGGCCTCGTCCAGCAGCGGCTTGTAGGCGACAATGCGGTTGGGCTCGAGACCGCATGAGGCCGAGATGACGACACGTGGCTTGGCATCGTCGATACGCTTGGCCAGTTCCGGCGCGGCGAACCCGCCGAATACGACGCAATGCACCGCGCCAAGGCGCGCGCAGGCCATCATCGCGACGACCGCGTCCGGCACCATGGGCATGTAGACGATGACGCGATCACCCTTCACCACGCCCAGGGCCGCCAGCGCGCCAGCCAGCTTCGCCGTCCGATCACGGACCTCACGGTAGCTGAAATGTTCGATCACGCCAGCCATGGGGCTGTCCCAGATGATCGCGGTCTGCTCACCCCGCCCGGCGTCGACGTGCCGGTCTAGGCAGTTCACGCTGGTGTTTAGAACGCCTCCGGGAAACCAGTGGCCGTATGGTCCTTCCTGCGCCTCGAACACGCGGCTCCACGTACGCTCCCAATCGATCCGGGTCGCGGCGGCCTCCCACCATCCGGCAGGATCGGCGCGCCATGAGCGGTAGACGTCGTCGTAGGCAGAATCGAGCGTCATTGGCCCCGTCCTTCCCTGTAGGTCGCTGCACTCGCAGACAGGATGAAGCGCATCCGGCGCAGGTGTTGACATTCTGTAGACAACCGGTCTAATTAAATTAGGTGTCGTTGGCAAGGTTTATGAACACGATATTTTCTTGCAGCCCCGGGCGCGACATCAAGTGCGTTCGATCCGGGCAGACAGCTGGTATGTGCGGTGCGAACCGCGAAGCCTTTGATTTCTGGAGGCCGTCCGATGATGCCCTTTGACGTTCGCGTTCATGCATCGAAGGACAGGCTGGCACGTGAGGACCAGCTCGCTTGGAGGATGGCTGCCGTCGCGACGGATCCGGTTCCCGTCGAAGACGACGTGGCGGAGATGATCGTTAACCGTATCATCGACAACGCGTCCGTCGCCGTCGCCGCGATCAACCGCGGTCCGGTGGTCACCGCCCGGTCACAGGCGCTGCGTCATCCGCGGCCAGGCGGTTCAGTCGTGTTCGGCTGCCCATCGGATGTCCGCGTGCATGCCGAATGGGCCGCATGGGCCAATGGCACTGCCGTCCGCGAGCTCGACTACCACGATACGTTTCTGGCCGCGGACTACAGCCACCCCGGCGACAACATCCCGCCAATCCTGGCCGTGGCGCAGCAAACCGGCCGGGACGGCGCCGCGCTGATCCGCGGCATCGCCACGGGATACGAAATTCAGGTCGACCTGGTCCGCGCCATCTGCCTGCACAAACACAAGATCGACCACGTCGCCCATCTCGGCCCGTCGGTCGCGGCGGGCATCGGAGCGCTGCTCGGGCTCGACACGGCGACCGTCTACCAGGCCATCCAGCAGGCCCTGCACGTCACCACCGCCACGCGCCAGAGCCGCAAGGGCGAGATCAGTTCCTGGAAGGCCTTCGCCCCTTCCCACGCCGGCAAGCTGGCCATCGAGGCGGTCGACCGTGCCATGCTGGGCGAAGGCGCGCCGAGCCCGATCTATGAGGGCGAAGACAGCATTCTCGCCTGGATGCTGGATGGCAAGACCGCCCACTATGTCGTCCCCTTGCCGGCGCCGGGCGAGGACAAGCGGGCGATCCTCGACACCTATACCAAGGAGCACTCGGCGGAGTACCAAAGCCAGGCCCTCATTGATCTCGCCTTCGCCATGGGCAAAAAGGTCGATCACTGGGAGGACGTGGACGAAATCGTCATCGAAACCAGCCATCACACCCACTACGTGATCGGCAGCGGCGCTAACGATCCGCAGAAGATGGACCCGGGCGCCAGTCGCGAGACCCTGGACCATTCGATCATGTACATCGTCGCCGTCGCCCTGCAGGATGGCGCCTGGCACCACGTCCGGTCCTACTTGCCGGACCGCGCGGCGCGGCCGGACACGGTACGGCTCTGGCACAAGGTCCGCACGCTGGAGGACCCACGCTGGACCGAGCGCTACCACGCCGACGACCCGGCGATGAAGGCTTTCGGTGGCCGGATCGAGATCCGCATGAAGGACGGCACAGTCATCGCCGATGAGATGGCGGCCGCCAACGCCCACAGCCTCGGCGCCACACCCTGGAAGCGTGCCGACTACATCCGCAAATTCGAGACGCTGACCGATGGCCTGCTCGACCCTGGCGAGGCGCGGCGTTTTCTCGACCTTGTGCAGCGCCTGCCGTCGCTGAGTGCCGCCGACCTGCCGGGCCTGAACGTGACCCTGCCCGCCGACACGCTTGAGACGGCTGCCGCACACGGCATCTTTTAATCCGGGGATCAGGAGAGGCGACCATGAGCGAAGGACAAACCCAGACAGCCGGACCCAAGCCGAAGAAGTCCGTGGCCCTGTCAGGCGTGGTATCAGGCAATACCGCGCTGTGCACTGTCGGCCGCACCGGCAACGACCTGCACTACCGCGGCTTCGACATCCTCGAGATCGCCGAAACCTGCGAGTTCGAGGAAATCGCCCATCTCCTAGTCCATGGCGCCTTCCCAAACCGCACCGAACTCGCGGCTTACAAAGCCAAGCTTAAATCGCTGCGCGGCCTGCCCGGGCCGGTGCGCGCAGCGCTTGAGGTACTGCCGGCCGCGGCGCATCCGATGGACGTGATGCGAACCACGGCCAGCGTCATGGGCAGTGTCATGCCGGAAAAGGAGGACCACAACGAGGCCGGTGCACGCGACATCGCTGATCGGCTGATGGCCAGCTTCGGTTCGGCGCTGCTCTACTGGTGGCACTTTAGCCAGAACGGCCGCCGGATCGAGCTTGAGACGGACGACAACAGCATCGCCGCCCATTTTCTGCATCTGCTGCACGGCGAGGCGCCACCGCCGTCCTGGGTCCGGGCCATGCAAACCTCCCTGAACCTTTATGCCGAGCACGAGTTCAACGCGAGCACCTTCACCTGCCGGGTGATCGCCGGCACCGGCTCCGACATGTATAGCGCGCTGACGGGCGGGATCGGCGCACTGCGCGGGCCGAAGCACGGCGGTGCCAACGAGGTCGCTCTTGACATCCAGTTGCGCTATCCGGGCCCAGACGCCGCGGAGAAGGATACCCATCGTCGGGTCGAGGCCAAGGAGGTCGTGATCGGTTTCGGTCACCCTGTTTACACCGTGTCGGACCCGCGCAACGGCGTCATCAAGGCCGTGGCGCACCGTCTGTCACAGGAGGCGGGCAGCACCGTCCTGTTCGACGTGGCTGAGCGGATCGAGAGCGTCATGGCGGAGACAAAGTGCATGTTCGCCAATCTCGACTGGTTCAGCGCCGTCAGCTACCGGCAAATGCGCGTGCCGGCGTCGATGTTTACGCCGCTGTTCGTCATCGCCCGTACTTCGGGCTGGGCCGCGCACGTGATCGAGCAGCGCGTGGATGGCAAGATTATCCGGCCGAGTGCCAACTATACCGGGCCGGAAGACCAGGCGTTTGTGCCGTTGGAGCAGCGCCCATGATCTACCTTGTCGCCGAGGACTACCCGGTGGAGGCTGCCGGCCGCCGCTTCCGTGCGCTCGTGGATGCGGGCGGGATCGTGCCCATTCCGGGCGCCCACAATGGCATGGCCGCGTTGCAGGCCAAACGCGCCGGGTTCCCCGCGCTCTACCTGTCGGGCGCAGCGATGACCGCGTCCATGGGCCTGCCCGATCTGGGCATCATCACGGTGGACGAGGTCTGCTCCTTTATTCGCCAAGTCAGCCGCGCTTCCCAGCTTCCGGTCTTGGTGGACGGCGACACCGGCTACGGCGAGGCGCTGAACTGCATGCATATGGTCCGCGCCTTTGAGGACGCGGGCGCCGGCGCTGTCCACATTGAGGACCAGTTGCTGCCCAAGAAGTGCGGTCACCTAAATGACAAGAAGCTGGCCAACCCGCTCGACATGGCCGCCAAGGTGGCTGCCTGCGTCAAGGCAAGGCGCCACCTCTATGTGGTCGCCCGAACGGATGCGGCGGCCAGCGAGGGGCTCGACGGGGCCGTAGCCCGCGCGAAGCTGTACGTGGAAGCCGGCGCCGACGCGATCTTTCCGGAGGCGCTGCACTCGGCCGAAATGTTCCGCACTTTTGCCCAACGTGTTCCGGGCGTTCCCTTGCTCGCCAACATGACGGAATTCGGCCGCACCCCGTTCTTTACCACCGCCGAGTTCAGCGCGATGGGCTACCGCATGGTAATCTGGCCTGTGAGCAGCATGCGTGTGTCGGCTAAGGCCACCGAGAGCCTTTATGCCTCCATCTGGCAGGATGGCGGCACTCACAAACAGATTGACCGGATGCAGACGCGGTCAGAGTTGTACGCGACAATTAACTTGCCAGCCTATGAGGCGCTTGACCAGAGCATTGTAAGCACTGTTATCCCGCACGGGATGCCGTAGGGTTCAAGTGTGGAACCCCGGTCGGTGAATCTATCGCCATAGACCGCCATATCGAAAATAGCGCGATTGGTTCGCGCTCAGCAACACAGGCAGCGCCATAAGTCGGGCGATGTTCACCATTGTCGGCGAGACCACCAAGCACGCAGACCACTCAGCCCGAGACTTGTGACTACCTTTTACACGTATCCTCAACCTACCCCAAGGTCGTAGAACTTCCAAGGCGCCCCGTCCCGGGCCGCGCCGCTGAGCACGGCCTCCTGGTCGATCAGCACCCTGACCATGTGCGCCATCTGGTCGGCCTTGGCGAACGCACTGGCGAGCTGGGTCGGCCTGACCCGGATGTAGTGCATGGTCGACTTGGGATTACGGTGCCCGCACCACGCCATCAACTCCGGCAGCGTCATGCCCTGCGGCACGCTGGCCAGGGCCGTCACGGCTGAGGCCCGCCCGCGGTGACTGGTGATCGCGCCCATGGTATCCTGCAGGGGCAATCCAGCCTTGGCGCACAGCATGGGAATAATGGTTCGGTTGAGGATCGTCTTACCCGGGGGACGCCCCCGCACCTGGAACAGCATCTGCACGCGCTCGCCGGTCACGTCGTCCTCAACGGTCCCCTGCTGCGGGCGGACCCCGGCCCAGGCATCGATCCGCTCCTTGACCGCCAAGGCGACGGGCTTGGTGTGTGCCCTGAACGTCTTGCCCGCCGGCACGTCGAGGTAGCAGAGCGTGCCGGCGGGCGTGACGCCACCGGCCTCATCCACCACGGCGTCATCCTGTGCCCGCGCGCAACCTTGGCGCAGCCGCAGGATTTCGTTACCGCGGAGCCCCGCATGGGTCCAGACAACCGCCACGGCCCTGAGCAGCTCGATGGGGTAGTGGATCTCGCTGAGGCGGTCTCCCTCCTCCAGGTTGAGGCTCGCCCAGACCAGCTTCAGCCAGACCGCGTCGTCGATCGTGCGCGGGTTTACCCCCGCCAGCCGCAACACGGAGGTTGGCGTCGCAAGGTGGTAGCGCGGGTTGCAGCGCAGCTTCGCCCAGCCCCAGAGCTGGACGTCGCCAAGGAACCGGCGGACGGCGTGGTAAACCACGCGCTTGGAGTTGGCATCCATCGGCTTGCCGGCGTTGCGCTGGCGCACATGGCTGGACGAGGAAAGGACCCACTCGCCGACAGTCAGCCTATCGACCGCGGCCAGGAAGTCGGCGCAGACCTCGACGGTCCACTGCGCCGGGCTCGTGACCCCGGGGTACGCCTTGGCCAGCCACAGCCCAGCGCGAAGTATGAAGCTGTAGTTCGTCTCCCGCGTCTTGGGGCGCAGGGTGGACGTCTCGCGCCAGCGCCGGCACCAGGCGGCCCATTCCTGCTCAATGCCCTCGACGCTCTTCTCCCGCCAGCCCACGTAGTTGCGCATACGGAGCGGCGTGGCCAGCACTCCAAGCGCGGCCAGGCCGTGCGACACCTTGCCGATGTGTCTCGCGATGAGGTCGCCGTGAAGGGCAGCGTCAAATGCCTCCAGCCGCGGATCACGCCGTTCAAGCACGAGCGCGGCAAGGACCACTGAAAGGCAATTATGCAGGGTGGTGCGTCCATAGCCGAGGCGGACGAGCGTGCCCTCCAACCGAAGATACTCCCCCTCGAATTGGTCCAACCCGAAGATGATGCGGGCTGCCACGGCGAGAAACGGATTTTGCTCGATGTCGTGGGCAAGTGAGAAGCCAGTGAGGAGATAGGCGGCCGCGAGGAGGTAGGGTCGTGCCATCCTGCTGGAGCTGGCGCTGGCGTCCGGGCCGTTGAGCAAGTCAAGCCAGTGCTGGTCAGTCCAAGCCCAGTAGGGCACGCCGGTTCGCCGCACCTCCTCCAGAACAAAGGTGAATGTGCGTTTGATCCCGTGGCGGTTGCGCTGCACCGGGCTGAACACGTCCGCCAGGGGCTGATAAAGACGGGCAAGGCTGATTTTGAGGGGATGGTATCCGCGCCGGCTGTTCCAATCCGCAAGCACCTGCCCTTCGACAGGGGTAAGGTCCAGTGACCGGTCATACCGATCAAGATCGATCCGTAGCTCGTAGGGCGCGAGGCCGGGTGTCATGGTCATGTTTGCCTCACCGCGTCTCGAACAGGGCGGTGCCGAGCTTGGCGTCGAGGTGGCCGACGGAGGCAGCCATTTTGGCGAGCAGATCGCCGCCGGACAGATGCAGGTAGGCCATGGTGGTCTGCGGGTTGCGGTGGCCGGCATAGGTGGCGAGCTCGTGCAGCCGCCAGCCAGCGCGCGCCAGGTGGGTCAGCCTGAGGTGGCGCAGCGTGTGGGTGCTGAACCCCTCGACGCCGGCCTGGCGGGCCAGGCGCTCGACCACCTTGCTCCAGGTCCACTTGGTCAACGGCTGCCGGAGATTGCGGTCGGACTCGGACAGGAACATCGGGCCGGCGCCCTGGTCCAACGCCCGGCGGCGGACGAGAAAGCCGGCCAGCGCCGGCGAGGCTTCGGCAGCGTAGCACACCACGCGCGCCCGGCTCCCTTTGCTGGTCTCGGGGCGGACGGAGATGAGACGATGAGCGACGTCGAGGTCGGACACGCGCAGGCCGATCAGTTCCTCCCGGCGCAGGGCGCCGTAGTAGGCAAGCGCAAACATCAGGCGGTTGCGCAATCCCTCCCGGGCCACCTCCGCAAGCACGCGTGCCCACTCAGGTTCGGTGGGGATGCCGGGCAGCCGGACCAGCCGGCGGACGAGGCCTCGCTGCATGCCGGCGTGCTCGGGCTCGCGGCCACCCGCAGCGGCATACTGACCACGTGGCACAGGGTTCAGCTCCCGGATGCCCTGGTAGACCAAGTGGTCGTACCAGAGGCGCACAGCCGTCAGCCGCTGCTGCAGGGTTGCGTTGCTGACGCGGACCCTGGCCGGGGCACCATCTGCCCCGCCATCGAGATGGCGGACGAACAAGGAGACGTGCTCAAGCGCGGCGCTTGGAGCATCCAGGCAGTGGTCGCGGCAGAAGCGGAGATATTGATCGAGGCCGCGGCCGTAAGCATCGACCGTCGCCGGCGAACGGCCCAGGTTGCCGAGGAGAGTGAGCCAGGACCGGCCATGCGGTTCGGCTGCGGCAAGCGGATAATGCGACCAGACGGGAGTGGGCATCGGGGCGCTCCGTTGGACTGCGGGCGGAACCTACGCACGTCGTGGGCCAAGCTACGCCCGGCCCGCACCAGCATTCCACGTAACTTACTAGAGCGCAAAATTGCTTGAGAACCAGTGAACGTCCCGCATCTCGCGCCTGTTGCGGATCAGGTGCCAGGGGTCTCCCATCTTGATCCCAAGCGCCTTGGCGCCGGCGTTATGAGGAATATCAACTCCCGATCTGCTGATGCAGGGCCGGATGGAGTCGGCTAGGCCGGAACGGCCCTCGCCGCCGCCTTCCGTTTTGGGCCAGTTGATCCTCCACTTTCCGATCCCGACGCTTTGCCTGCAGGTCCGGTCCACCCCGCCCTTGCGAGGGTGTCCAGTAATGTCGAACGCGGCACCTTGAAGCTACGGCATACGCTGGCCTTGCTCGCACCACCCTCCAGTGCGGCAACGATGCCCTCCAGCCGCTCCGGATCGACAGTGGGCCGCCGGCCGCCTTTCCGGCCCCGGCGCTTGGCCGCTGCCAGGCCGGCAATCACGCGCTCCTGCGTCAGGGCACGCTCATACTGCGCCAGCGCCCCGAAGATGCCGAACAGCAGCTCGCCATGCGGCGTGGTCGTGTCCATTTGCTCGGTCAGGGACCGGAACGCGACACCGCACTTCTTCAGGTCCGTCACGATGGCGAGCAGGTGTGCCAGGGAGCGGCCGAGCCGGTCCAATTTCCATACGACCAGCACGTCCCCTTGCCGGAGGTCGTCGAGGCAGGCTTTCAGCCCGAGCCGGTCGTCGCGGGCGCCGGACGCCTTATCCTGGTGCAAGTGACGCGCGTCCACACCGGCGGCGGTCAAGGCGTCACGCTGGAGATCGACGGTTTGCCGGTCGTCGGCCGACGAGACGCGCATGTAGCCGACGAGCATGTGCGGGAAACCCCTGATCCCTGGTTGCCGCACACTGGCACGATCCGACAGGGTTTGTCGTGTAGGAAAAGCCGGGGCTGGCGGGCGTGGGCGAGAGCCGACCGAAGGGTGTCGGGAATCAGGTGTTTTCCGTCACTCCATCCAGCCGCCCAAGACGATCCCAAATACTGCAACCACCTAGCCCACCTGCGACCAGCACCGCGCGTTCCAGCTTTGTTCGCCTAAGCGGACAAGATAGTCGGTCTGTTGGTTCTGGCCCCCCGGCGCTGACCATCCTGTCGCAGACCGTGCTCGGCACCCTGTTTGGGATCATGGGCCTGATCCTGGCCACGCCGCTCACGGCTGCCGGGATGGTCGTAGTGCGCATGGTCTACGTCGAGCGCGTGCTGGAAAAGGAGGACGGTCGGTCCGCACCGAAAGGCTGACACCCATTCGGAACAAGGGGCCGCCGGACATTGGATCGGCCGAACTCTCATCTCCGGCAGCCTACTTCCGGCCTTCCGCACTTCACGTCAAAGCAGCACTGTCGATGACGGGCGTGAACAGCGTTCTCTTTGAGCAGCCGATTGTCGGCAGTGTGGGCCTTGTTTTGTCACCCGCAGCCTGGATCGCGTCATCTCAGCCCTGGGGTGGCGAACTCGTAGCAATCACGACCAGGCCGGCAGTCGCTACAACGTAGAGGACCAGGACGACGAGCGAGTCCACTCCCATGCCGAGCACCCGGCGCTTGGGACGGAAGATCAGGCCGCAGATGTAGACGGTGGTCAGGAGAATGCCCAAGCCGGCGAGGTAAATATCGGTGTTCTGGGCGTGGGGCAGGACCGCCTTGCCGGAGACGAGCGTCGCGAGCAGGAAGAGCACGGGCAGGAAGGCGTTGCCGCCGAAGATGTCGCTGAACGCGAGCTGGTAGTCGTGCAGCTTCATCGACGCGAGGCCTGTTGAGAGTTCCGGCAGCGAGGTTGCGGCGGCAAGGACGGTCGCCCCGAACAGGACGCCGCTCATCCCGATGTGCTCGGCCACCGCGGTGCCGCTCCTTTCCAGGACGACGCCCGCCACGAGCGTGACCGCGGCAGCGATCACGAACACGGTCCCAGCGTGCGCGGTTGTGGTCGGGCCTGTGCTCCCCCCGCCTGCCTTGCCGGCTTTCGAGTGCCCCTTCGGCGCCGATTGCGTGTTTGGGGCATTGCCCATGCTGTCGTGCCAGGGCAAGCCCTTGCCGGCCCGCGACAGGAGCCAAATGCCGACAATCCAGACCAGGCCGATGAGGACGGCCCCTGGCGTCAGGCGTGCCGCGACGAGCGAGGCAGGCAGTTGCGTGGCCATGATCGCAACGATCAGGACGGCGATGACGAGCACGCCTTCCAGCACCAGCACGAGGCTCGCAGAGCGGTAGGTCAGGGGATTGCCGTTCCGTGTGCCGAACGCGTCAAGCGCCACGAGCACGACCGTCTGGATGGCGATGCCGCCCAGGATGTTGCCGACCGCGACGCCGAGGTTGTCACTGAGCCCGGCGCTCACCGTGATGGCCACCTCCGGAAGGTTCGTCGCAATCGCGAGGAGGATCACCCCGCCCAGCGCTTGCCCGAGGTGCAACCGATGCGAAAGCACATCCGTCATGTCGGACAGTTTGATCCCAGCAAGCCAAATCGCAGCCGCGGCAGCACCGAAAATGCCGAAAAGGAGCGGAAGCGACAGATCGTGAAACATCAGGTGATTCTGTTCCTGGAAGCGGGTGTCTCGGTCCGTCCTGCGCCTGTCGGCCTGACACCCTGGCCTGCCGTGGTGGTCCGACGTGCAGCGGCGTTGTCAATCTCCTGCTGCAGGAAATAGTTGAGTGCCGTCCTCACCGTAGCGATGGCCGCGAGCTGGCCTATCTCCGACCAGGTCGGTGCGATGGCGGTGCGCAGGATATCCGCGCCGAGCTCGAACTCGAGGGCTAACGCCAGCCACCGCCCAAGTCTCAGGCGCACCTCCTCCTTTGCCTCGTGCGACGCATCCGCCTCGATCGGACCCTGGCGAATTAGAAACCGGGCCGTGCGGACCGTGGCCTCGATCACCGCGATGGCGATGATCAAACCCGCGACGCCTTCGGTCCCGGTCGCAAGCCAGACTGTGAACGTCTTGATCGCGTCGAGCGGCATCAGCATCCCTTCGCCACCAGGATCCGGCCAGTGGATTGCCGCATGATCCATCGGAAATTGTGAACAAGCGCCCAACCGGCGTGGGCCCCCACGAGGCCGCAGCTCCAGCAATTCCCCACTGTCGCTCGCATGCACCTGCGCAAGCCCGGTTCGTCAATCCTGCAACGGGGAACGGATGCGCATGCTCTCCGTTGCAGGCTTCAGGAATTGGTTATGCTAGCCGCGTTCTGGGGAGTGTTTGATGAGTGGTGCTCGATCCGACAAAGACCCGTCCGCTCCCGCGCTGCCGGATAGCGCTCGTTTGCCAAATGCACCCTATCACCAGGTACTCACAGGCCAGCCCGCCCTCGTCACCGGCGCGAACTCCGGCATCGGCCGGGCGGTCGCGCTAGGGCTGGCCCGGGCCGGGGCAGACGTGGTCGTAAACTACATCACCCATCCTGAGACGGCTGATGAGGTCGTCCACGAGATCCAGGGCATGGGCCGCAGGGCGATGGCCATCAAGGCCGACGTGAGCAAGGAGGACGAGGTCGAGCGGATGTTCTCCAGCGCCATCGCGCAGTTCGGCACCCTGCACATCGTCGTCAGCAACGCCGGGCTGCAACGTGACTCTGCTTTCGACGAGATGACGCTCGAGCAGTGGAACACCGTCATTGGCGTCAACCTGACGGGCCAGTTCCTGTGCACCCGCGCCGCGGCGCGCGAGTTCAAGCGGCGAGGCGTCGTGCAGGCGATTTCGCAGGCGGCAGGGAAGATCATCTGCATGAGTTCCGTGCACCAGGTGATCCCGTGGGCCGGCCACGCCAACTACGCCGCGTCGAAGGGCGGCGTCATGCTGCTGATGAAAAGCATCGCGCAGGAACTGGCGCCGCACTTCATCCGCGTGAACAGCATTGCCCCCGGTGCCATCCGCACGCCGATCAACACGGCTGCATGGAACACGCCCACCGCTTACGCCGACCTGATGACGCTCGTGCCCTACAAGCGCATTGGCGAACCCGACGACATCGCCCAGGCGGCTGTTTGGCTCGCCTCCGATGCAGCAGATTACGTGACGGGTGCGACCCTGTTCGTGGACGGTGGCATGACCCTCTACCCCGGCTTTGCCACGGGAGGCTGACCGGGGAGGGCCGGCCTGGCCGCGGGGCCGCCGATTATCACGCGGTCGGTGCGCTGGCGGGTGGCGTAGGCGAAGGCCCATTGCGCGCTGACCATGACGCGGTTGCGGAAGCCGATCAGGAAGAAGATGTGCGCCACGGCCCATAGCAGCCAGGCGACCTCTCCCGTCAGGTGGACGCGCCCGAACTCCGCGACGGCCCGGCCCCGCCCGATGGTCGCCAGCGTCCCGTAGTCCCGGTAGGCGAACGGTGCCGGCGCCCGTCCCCGGCGCAGCCGCCGCAGGATCGCATTAGCGGCATAGCGCCCTTGCTGCTTGGCCACCGGCGCCAGGCCGGGCAGCGGCTTGCCGTGCGCGTCCTTCGCCAGCGACGCATCGCCGATAACGCGCACCTCGGGATGGTCGGCCACGCTCAGGTCGGCGCCGACCGGCACGCGGCCGCCATGCGCTGGCTTCACCCCAAGCCAATCCGCCACCGGCGTCGCCGCCGTCCCAGCGGTCCAGATCACCGTCTCGGCCGCCAAGGTCTGGTCATGCAGGTGGACCATCCCTTCCTCAATTCCGGTCACGCGCGTGCCCGTATGGATCTCGACGCCAAGCTGGCCCAGCGCATCCCCGGCGCTCTGCGACAGGTCGGGCGTGAACTCCGGCAGCACGCGGTCCCCGGCTTCGATCAGGACGATGCGGGCCTTTGCATCGGGCATGTCATAGTCGTGCGCCAGCAGGTCGTGGGCCAGCTCGGCGATGGAGCCTGCCATTTCGACGCCGGTCGGGCCGCCGCCGATCAGCACGAAGGTCAGCAGGCGCCTCCGCTCCGCGCCACCGGCCCGGGACGCGCGCTCGAACGCCATCAGGATGCGCCGGCGCAGGTGCAGCGCGTCGTCCAGTGTCTTCAGCCCCGGCGCCGCCCGCGCCCAGTCGCCGTGGCCGAAGTAGCTCGGCGTGGAGCCGGTCGCGATGATGAGCTCGTCATAGGAAATGCCGCCGCCGTCCCAGGCGACATGCCGGGATGCCGTGTCTATGCCCGTCACCGCCCCCATCAGCACCCGGGTCCTGCCGTCCGCGGGGATGGTGCCGCGGAGCGGCGAGGCAATGTCGGACGGCGCCAGCGCCGCGGTCGCGACCTGGTAGAGCAGCGGCTGGAACAGGTGGTGGTTGTGCGAGTCGATCACCGTGAGGTCCACGCCCGGCTTGCCGGCCAGCCGCAGCGCTGCGTGCAAGCCGCCGAACCCGGCCCCGACCACGACGACCCGGCACTCTGCCTGACGGCGCCGCTGCCCGGGGGAGGTGCCCCGTCGAGCGGACAGTAGCAGCGCCGTCCCTGCAAGTGCTGTCAGGAGTGCAGAAATTGCGTACGAGCGCTTCATCGGACCACCACCTTGCTCACGTCACTACCAACTCGACCTGGCCGCTGTTGGCGTCCACCTCTGCAGACACGCCGCCGGGCACGCGGGTGAAACGCAGCGACACCGCCGTTCCCGCGACCTGCATGTCACGCAGGACCAGCATGTCCACCCCATCTGGCAGGAGCGGCCGGTGGACGTGCAGCCTGCGGCCGAAGCCGTCCGATCGGATGCCCAGCAGCTCGGACACCATGAACGGCACTGCCGCCGCGGACCATGCTTGCAGGGGGTCGGCCCGCGGCGTGTGGACCGGCCCGTCGCCCTGCAGCCGCTGCATGCCCGCGGTAAACTCCGGAAGCCGCCCCAGACGGAAGCTGCGCGCGGCATCCAGGGTCGCCGCAACCACGCGCAGCGCCGCCGCGTCCTGGCCGTAGCGGCGCAGGCCGGACACGATCAGCGCGTTGTCGAAGGCCCAGACGCTTCCTTGCTGGTAGGCGAGCGGGTCGAAACGGACGTGGTCTGCGGACATCGTCCGTATCCCCCAGCCAGAGAACATGTCCGGACGCATCATGCGGTCCGCAATGCGCCGGGCATGGTCCGCGGACGCGATCCCGGTCCACAGCACCTGGGCCGCGTTCGACGAAACGGACGCGACCTGGCGCCCGCCCTTCTCCAAGGCCAGGCAGTAGCAGCCCTCCGACTCCATCCAGAAATCCCGCAGGAAGCGGGCCTGCAGCGTGCCAGCAGCCGCCTCCAGCGCTTCCGCCCGCTTTGTCTCGCCCACCCGGCGCATCAGTGCGGCGATCAGGATACGCGCCTGGTACGCATAGCCTTGCACCTCGACAAGGGCCAGCGGCGGCACGGGGTAGGCGCCGTCCGCGCGCAGCACGCCCGTCCCGGAGTCGCGCCAGCTTTGGTTCACCGGCCGGCTCCCCTCGGCCAGCCCGTCATACGTGACGTAGCCGGCCTCGTTCTCCGCCGCCTTGCGGTCCAGCCAACCGAGGGCACGGTCTATGTTGGGCCGCAGCTCCGTGAACAGGCCCAGATCGCCCGTCCACTCCACGTGGCGTGCGATTGCGATCAGGAACAGCAGCGTGGAGTCAACCGACGCATAGCTCGGCGTCTGCGAGACCTCGTGCAGGTTGGCCAGCTCGCCGACCCGCAGCTCGTGCAGGATCTTGCCCGGCTCCTCGAGCGTGGCCGCATCGTCCTTGGTGCCCTGCCAGTAGGCCAGCGCCCGGGCGGTACACGGGCCAAGGCCTGGGTTGAAAGCGAGGCACTGGATGGTCGGCAGCAGGCTATCTCGGCCGAACAGCCCGACGAACCACGGCATTCCAGCTGCGGTGAACTGATGATCGCCACGGCGGACCTGCAGCAGCGCGACGTCGGACAGCGACCGCGCCAGGATCTGGCCGAAATCGTGGCTTGACGTTTCCGCGCGCGCATAGCCGTCGAGCAGCGCGGCCGACGCCGCCGCCTGCGCCCGCTGCGCGGCCCCGGCATCGCGCGGCGCACGCGCCGACCCCGGCGGGGCGTCGCCGACGCCGCGCTCGTCCACGCAGAGGGTGGTCACCAGGCTGCATTCCTCCTGGGGGGCCAGGACCAGCTCGAAATGGGCCACGGTCTGCTCGGTCGTCCTTGGGATGACGATGGACGGCAACGAGAAATCTGCCAGCAGCGTCCGCAGCCGCCCGTCCGCACCCTCGTAACAGAAGCGCAGGGTGGTCCCGTCCCACTGGGGCGCGTGCATCCGGCCGCGCTTCCCCGCGGCGGCGCCGCGGAGGACGAACATGCTCTCGAACGTCGTCGCCAACTCCAGGGACAGGGGCAGCGTGAACTTCTCGACGCCAAAGTTGCGGACGTTGACCGTGTCGATGAATACAGGGCCGTCGTCGAGGACGAGGAACGTGCGTCGCAGGCTTAGGGCGTGATCCGGGACCGCCTGGCCGTTGGTGGTTGCCACGTACTGGTTGGTCAGCGCGATCTGCGCGGCGATCCCTTCGCCGGCCGTGGACATCAGCAGCAAGGGCGCCGTGCCGTGCAATCTCAGCTCGTAGGACGAAAGGTAGCAGGTGTCGCGGTAGAACAGGCCGAACCCCGGGATGTCCTGGACGATGCCGCCGTCCTCCGCCGTCAGCAGGACCAGGTCATTCGCCTTGAGCAGCAAGGGATGCCGTATGTCGATGGAGAGCGGGCGGTCTGCCATGTTCGGATCCTCGGCCTCCGCTTGCAGGCGGCCTTGCCCAGGCGCCGGGTGCCCGATGCCTCCATCTTAACAACCCGCCCTGCACGGAGTTCATTCAGGCTCAGCGCGGGGAACGGAACGGAGTGGAGTTCCCAACGTAAGGGCTAGGGCGGCGCACGACCGCCAACGGACCGCATCTGCGTGGAGCGGCACAGGCATTATGGCGGCAACAAGCGACCACTACGACATCATCGTGATCGGCAGTGGACCCGGCGGCGGCTCGCTCGCCCAGCGCCTCGCTGCCGCCGGCAAGCGCGTCCTGATGCTGGAGCGCGGCGGCTACTTGCCGCGCGAGCTACGCAATTTTGACTCCAAGACCGTGTTCGTGGACGCCACGTACCAGGCGGACGAGACCTGGTACGACAGCGCCGGCAGCGCCTTCCACCCAGGGCTGCATCGCTTCGTCGGCGGCAATTCCAAGGTGTACGGCTCCGCCCTGCTGCGCCTGCGCGAGCGGGACTTCGGCGAGTTGCGGCACAAGGACGGCGTCTCGCCAGCCTGGCCGCTAGGCTACGACGTGTTCGAGCCGTACTACACTCAGGCCGAAAACCTGTACCACGTCCACGGCTTGCGCGGTGAGGATCCAACCGAACCCCCGTCCAGCGCCCCCTACGCCTACCCGCCCGTCAAGCACGAGCCGCGCATCCAGCAACTTAACGACATTCTTGCCAACGAGGGCCTGCGCCCCTTCCACCTGCCGCTCGGCATCCTGCTGGACCAGAACCCGGACGGGTCGGCCAAGCAGCACAGCCCGTGCATCCGCTGCGACGCCTTTGACGGCTTCCCCTGCGCCTTCAACGGCAAGGCCGACGCCCAGGTTATCAACGTGGACCCGACCCGGGCCGCCTGCCCCAACTTCACCTTGCTGACCCACGCCCTCGTGACCCGGCTGGAGACGGACGCCGCAGGACGCAGCGTCAGCCGCGTCCACGTGGAGCGCAACGGCGCGCAGGAGCAATACTCTGCCGACATCGTCGTAGTCGCGTGCGGCGCGCTCAGCTCCGCGCTGCTGCTGCTGCGCTCGGCCAGCGACGCCCATCCACGTGGGCTGGCAAACGGGTCGGACCAGGTCGGGCGCAACTACGTGCGGCACAATATGTCCGTCGTCATGGCGCTGCTGCGGGAACCCAACCCGACCGTGTTCCAGAAGACGCTGGCCGTGAGCGACTACTACTTCCGGTCGGACGATTGGGAGTTCCCGCTGGGCCTGATCCAGATGTGCGCAACCTCGCACGGCGAGCAGATCAGGGGCGAGGCGCCGATGCAGGCGCTGATGGCCCACATGCCGGAGTGGCCGTTCGACAAGATGGCCGAACACTCCATAGACTTCTGGCTGCAAAGCGAGGACCTGCCACGGCCCGAGAACCGCATCCGCTACGACGGCGACCGGGTGGTGCTGGATTTGCAGGAGAACAACGTCGAGGCCGCGAAGCGTCTGCGGGCGAAGCTGCAGGCGCTGACGGTGCCGCTCGGCGCGTTCCCCAAGCTGATTGACCGCAGCCTTTACCTCGGCAAGGACATCCCCATCGGCGGCACGGCGCACCAGGCCGGCACCTGCCGCTTTGGGACCGACCCGGCGATGTCCGTCCTGGACCTGGACTGCAAGGCGCACGAGCTGGACAACCTATACGTCACCGACGCCAGCTTCTTCCCGTCCATCGGCGCGGTGAACCCGACACTCACCATCATCGCCAACGCCCTGCGCGTGGCGGATCGGATCAAGGAGCGGCTGGGCGCATGACCGCCGCCCGCGCCGCGCTGGCGGTGGCGGCGGCGCTGACCCTGCGCGCCGCCCTGCGCCGCCGGGCGTCGGCGGGGGCAGTGCGCGTCGTGCGGGTCAGCCGGGTGGTGGCCGACCTGGACCAGGCGGAGGCGTTCTACCAGGACGCGCTGGGCTTCCGCACCGTCCGGCGCGGTCCGTCCGACCCCGCAACCTTGGCCGTGCTGGGCCTGCCCGGCGCCGCGGCAGAGGAGGCACTGATGCGGCTGGGCGGGGGCGAGGTGGCGCTGGTGCATCTTGCAACGCAGGGCCGCCCGTATCCGGCGGGCAGCCGCAGCGATGACCTGTGGTTCCAGCACCTGGCCGTCGTGGTGGCAGACATGGACGCGGCCCATGTCCGCGTGCTGGCGCAGGGTGGGGCGCAGCCAATCAGCCAGGGCGGGCCGCAAACCCTGCCGCCAGCGGACGGCAGCGTACGGGCCTGGAAGTTCCGCGACCCCGACGGGCACCCGCTGGAGCTGCTGTGGTTCCCGCCGGGCGGAGGCCGGGAGGTCTGGCGCGGGCGCCCCCCCGGGGCGGTGTTCCTGGGCATTGACCACAGCGCTCTTGCGGCCGGCAGCGGCGCGAGGAGCCTACGGTTCTACCGCCGGCTAGGCTTCAAGGTCGCCGCCCGCTCCCGCAACGCCGGTCCCGCGCAGTCCCGCCTGGACGGGTTGCCCGGCGCGCGGCTGCGCGTGTTCAGCCTGCGCCCGGCGTCCGCCCATAGCCCCGGCCTGGAGTTGCTGACCTACCAGCCGCCGGGGCGATCCGCAGCCGGCGTCCGCCCTGGCGACATCGCCGCCGACTGGACGACGGTCGCGATGCCTGGCCGTGGCTATGCCGCGCCACGCCGCGTGCGGGACCCGGACGGGCACATGCTGTTGATAATGGGCTAAGGCGCCGTCGGAACCGGGCTTCCCGCATCCGGCCCCGTCACGTAGCTGGACGCCAGCGGGTGCAGCGCCGCCACGCTGACCGGCAGGGTCCGCGGCGATAGCACAACCAGGCCAAGGCCGCCAACCAGCCCGAAGTTCTTCAGGAACTCCCAGAAATAGTCTAGCCCCTCGCCGGGGCGGAAGCGCCAGAAGTCCGGGAAGCGCCAGAACTGGTGATACAGCACGGCCGTCACGGCGCAGAACCCGGCCAGCACGAACGCTGCCAGCCGGTCGTGCCAGCCCGTGACGATGCAGGCCGGCGCGACGAATTCCACAAGCATCCCGGCCACCAGCATGGCCGGGGCGTACGAGGCCGTGCCCGCCTGCTTCAGCGCATCGCGCCAGTTGACGATCTTGTCTAGGCCGCTGAATGGGAACAGCACGACCAGGCATACCCGGAGCAGCAACGGCGCGTAGTCGTCCACCAGCGTCATCGCGCCCTCCCCTGGACTCCTGCCTATCGCAGCCTGTTCATTGGAACGCCAGCGTCCCCTGGCGGTTCAGTCCCGGCACGCCATCAGGAGCCAACCCATGCCGGACGCATCGGGACCGAAACCGCAAATCCCCTATTGGCACCTCTGGACAGACGACGCCGGCGTCAGCCATCAGGCGCAGTGCGCGCTGACGAACTACGCGCTGCACGGCGTCGGCAACGCCGCCCCGCAATGGAACGACAAGCAGGCGCGGTCCGACGCGACGGTGGTGTTCACCGTCCAGCCCGTCGGCTGGGTCGGCGACTGGCACGAGAACCCGGCGCCGCAGTGGATCGTCGTCCTCTCCGGCCGCTGGTGGATCGAGAGCATGGACGGCACCCGCATCGAGCAGGGGCCGGGCGAGTTCTCCCTCGGCGAGGACCAGGGCTGCACCGGGACGGGCGGCAAGCGCGGCCACCGCTCCGGCACGGTCGGCGACGCCCCGGCGGTGCTGATGACGGTGCAGCTCCACATGCCGCCCGTCCGCAGCCCTTGCCACCTGAAATAGCGCGCCGTGGACGGCCTCGACATTCTCGACCCGCGCTTCCGCCGCTACGTCCTGCCGAACGCGCCGCTGGTGAAGCTGGGCGAGGGCTTCGCCTGGCTGGAGGGACCGGTTTGGTTCGCCGACCAGGATTGCCTGTTGGTCAGCGACCTGCCGAACGACCGCATCCTGCGCTGGAGCGAGGGCGGCGGCGTGTCCCTGTTCCGCCAGCCCGCCGGCTTCGGAAACGGCCACACGCGGGACCGGCAGGGGCGCCTCGTCGGCTGCTCCCACCAGCATCGCTGCATCGCGCGCACGGAGCTGGACGGCAGCGTCACCGTCCTGGCCGACCGTTGCCGGAGCAAGCGGCTCAACTCGCCCAACGACGTGGTGTGCCGGTCGGACGGCAGCATCTGGTTCACTGACCCCGTGTACGGCATCAGCACGGACTACGAGGGCGGCAAGCAGGCGCCAGAGCTGCCGCCCGCCGTCTATCGCCTAGACCCCGGCACGGGCGCGCTGGACGTGGTGGCGGACGACTTCGTGGGGCCGAATGGCATCGCTTTCTCCCCGGACGAGAGGCTTCTGTACGTGTCCGAGACCGGCGGGCAGTTCGATGCCGATCCCGTGCAGCACATCCGGGTGTTCGACGTGGCGGAGAACGGACGGCTGCGGGGCGGGCGGGTGTTTCACAAGGTCGCGCCGGGCTATGCTGACGGGTTCCGGCTGGACCAGGATGGAAACCTGTGGAGCAGCGCGGCGGACGGCGTCCACTGCATCGCGCCGGACGGCACGAAGCTGGGCGTGGTGAAGGTGCCGTTCCGGGTGTCCAACCTCACTTTCGGCGGCCGGAACCGCTCGCGGCTGTTCATCTGTGCCTCGCATACGCTGTACGCCATCTACACGAACCAGCGCGGCGCGGAACGCCCGTAGCGGCGGGGGGCGCCCCCACCTTCCCGACCCCGGAGACAGCGATGCCGAAGACACAACGCACGGAACAGCCGTTGGCCATTGAGGACTATGGGCTGATCGGCGACTGCGCGTCCTGCGCGCTGGTCGGCGCCAACGGCTCGATTGACTGGCTGTGCCTGCCCCGCTTCGACAGCGGCGCGTGCTTCGCGGCCTTGCTGGGCAACCCGGACAACGGACGCTGGCTTATCGCTCCGGCTGCCGCCGACGCGCAGGCGACCCGCCGCTACCGCGACCGCTCGATGGTGCTGGAAACCCAGTTCGAAACGGAGTCCGGTACGGTGATGGTGATGGATTTCATGATCCCGGACGCCGCCCAGTCGTCGATCGTGCGCATCGTCGAGGGCCGGCGCGGCCGGGTGGACATGCGCGTGGAGATCGCGCTGCGTTTCGACTACGGCATGTCGGTCCCCTGGGTGACGCGGCTGGCAGAGGGCGACGGCATCTGCGCCATTGCGGGCGCGGACATGGTCGTCCTGCGCGCCTCCGTGCCCCTTAAGGGCCAGGACATGCAGACGGTTGGCGTTTTCAGCGTCGGAGCGGGCGAGCGGGCCTGCTTCGTGCTGACCTACGGCGCGTCATGCGACCCGCCGCCGCCGGCCGTGGACGCCGCCGCGGCGCTGGCCGAGACCGAATGCATGTGGGCCGAATGGTGCAGCCGCTGTACTTACCAGGGAGAGTGGCGCGACGCCGTACTGCGCTCTCTGCTCGTGCTGAAGACGCTGACGTTCAACCGCACGGGCGGCATCGTCGCCGCAGCCACCACGTCCCTGCCGGAGCAGTTGGGCGGGGTGCGGAACTGGGATTACCGGTATTGCTGGCTGCGGGACGCCACGCTGACGCTGTTCTCGTTGATGCACGGCGGCTACTACAAGGAGGCCGGCGCCTGGCGCGACTGGCTGCACCGCGCCGTCGCTGGCAGCCCGGCGCAAATCCAGATCATGTACGGCATCGGCGGCGAGCGCCGCCTGGCCGAGTGGGAGGTCCCCTGGCTTGCGGGATACCAGGGCGCCGTCCCCGTGCGGGTCGGCAACGCCGCATCCGGCCAGGTGCAGCTCGACGTCTATGGCGAGGTGATGCGGGCGCTGCACCAGGCCCGCGCCGGGGGGTTGCAGGACGGGCCGGCAAGCTGGGACCTGCAGTGCGGCATTATCGCACACCTCGCCAAGATATGGCGGGAACCAGACGACGGCATTTGGGAGACTCGCGGCGGACGGCAGCAGTTCACCTACTCCAAGGTGATGGCCTGGGCTGCTTTCGACGCCATGATCCGGGATGCGGAGGCGCACGGCCTGGACGGGCCGGTGGACAAGTGGCGAGCCATCCGCGGCAAGATCCACGAGACGGTCTGCCGTGAGGGCTTCAACGCCGAGCGGAACAGCTTCGTGCAGTATTTCGGCGCCGACGCGCTGGACGCGAGCCTGCTGCAGATTCCCCTGGTGGGCTTCCTGTCCCACGACGACCCGCGGGTCCGCGGGACGGTGCAGGCCATCGAGCGCGAGCTGCTATCGGATGGGTTCGTCAAGCGCTACGAGACGGCCAAGGGCAAGGACGGACTGCCGCCGGGCGAGGGCGCGTTCCTCGCCTGCAGCTTCTGGCTCGTTGACTGCCTGCACATGCAGGGCAGGACGGACGAGGCCCGCACAATGTTCGAACGGCTGCTCGCCCTCCGGAACGACCTGGGGCTGCTGAGCGAGGAGTACGACCCGAAGGCGCGGCGCATGACGGGCAATATGCCGCAGGCGTTCTCCCACACGGCGCTGATCGCCAGCGCCATGAACCTTTCGGGGTATGGCCCGGCAACGAAGCAGCAGGCACGCAGCGCATGACGGGAGACCCCGGTGGGCGGCGGGCTGCCGCCCTCGAAGGCGTAGCGGCCACGCTGCGCTGGACGGCAATCGGGGCCTTGCTGCTGGCTGCCCTCTGGTTGCTGGCGGATGTGTGCCTGCTGGTGTTCGCCGCCGCGCTGCTCGCGGTCGTGCTCCGCGCCCTGGCCGACCGGCTCGGCACCATTCTGGGATTGGGTCCCAACTGGTCGTTGGCGCTGGTCGTCGCCACCCTGGCGCTGGTCGCAGCATCGCTGACCTGGTGGCGCGGCCCGGCTGCATGGGACGAGGTTGCCCAGCTTCGCGGCAGCCTGGGGGAGCAATTGGGGCACCTGCGGCAACTTGTGCAGCGGAGCGATTGGGGACGCGCCGCCCTGGGCCGCTTCGGGTCCTACCTGTCGGGATCGGAGGGCGCGATCGCGGGCGCGATGGCGGGCGCGGCGACCACCGCGCTCGGCGCGCTCGGCAGCCTGCTGGTGCTGCTGTTCACGGCGCTGTACTTCGCGGCCTCGCCGCAGCTGTATGTGGGCGGCGCCGCGCGCCTGCTGCCGCCCTCCATGCGCAGGCGCGGGCGGGACGTCATGCACGCGTTGGGCGTGACGCTTGGCCGTTGGTTCGCGGGCCAGGCCGTAGACATGGCCGTCGTGACTGGGCTGAGCTGGGCCGGGCTTGCGGCGCTGGGCGTGCCGCTCGCCCCGACGCTGGCCGTGGCCGCGGGCCTGTGCAACTTTGTGCCGTTCATCGGCGCGCTGGCGGGCGCCGTGCCCGCGGTGCTGGTGGCGCTCGGCCAGGGGACTGGCCAGGCGCTGTGGGTGGCGGGCCTGTTCCTGGCCGTCCAGACGCTGGAGGGCAACCTCATCGCGCCGTTGATCCAACGGCGCGCCGTGCAGCTTCCCCCGGCGCTGACCATCCTGTCGCAGACGGTGCTCGGAACCCTGTTCGGGATCATGGGCCTGATCCTGGCCACTCCGCTTACCGCCGCGGGGATGGTCGTGGTGCGCATGGTCTACGTCGAAAGCGTGCTGGAGAATAAGAAGGACCAGGCTGAACCAGCAGGCTGACACCCGTCCAGCGCGGCGCAGGCGATGGACCGAACACAGCCTGGCCGTCCTTGTCTTCCTACAGACGAAGGCCGTAAAGCCGCCCAGTGGTGCGGGCCGAGGTCGGCGCCAGTGTCTCTAGCTCGTCCCGAACCAGGCGCCTGCCGCGGTATGGCCCAACGTCAGATCGGCATGCGGTAGCCGTAGAACTCGTGGTCCTCGTTGTAGCCGCCCTCGCCGGCACCGAGGTCGGCGAAGCTGTCCACGAACTCGATGGCCGCGATCCACTTGACCATCTTGAAGCCCAGCTCGTTCTCGCAGCGCAGCCGCAGCGGCGCCCCGTGCAGCACGCTGACCGGCCTGCCGTTCATGTCGTAGGCCAGAATGGTCAGCTCGTGGCGCATATTCTCCATCTTGTGCACGTCGTAGTAACGGCCGCCCTCGCCCCCGTCGGCCAGCGAGTAGAACACGGCGTAGCGCGCCGCGGCGGTTGGCCTCACCAGGTCCAGGATGTGGCGCATCGGCACGCCACCCCACTTGGCAACGCCGGACCACCCCTGGATGCAGAAGTGGGTCGTGACCTGATCCTGCTTCGGCATGGCCCGCAAGTCGGCCAGCGAGAACTCCTGCGGGTTCTCGACCAAGCCATCAACCCGGAGCCGGTACTGCTTGAACCCGTCAGCCACGAGGCCGTCGAACTCCACGGAGTGCGGCATGGTCCCGTTCGGCCAGAAGTACGGCGAGATGTGCTCCTCCTGAAGCTGGGAGCGCGGGTCCCACCACTCGGCCAGCCCCTTGATCCAGCCGACCATGAACGTGCCCGTGCGCTGCACGAGGCGGGCATGACGGATTGTCACCGGCGACGCCACGGCCCAAGCCGCCGCGACCACCGTCATGGCGAGGAGGAACGGCAGCAGCCCGGCCCAGGACGTGCTCTCCACCCCGGCGAACATGTGGTTGGTGTTCTCCCGCAGGCTGGTCACGAACACCATGATTCCGTGCGCCAGGATGAACAGCACGAACCAGGCGAACGATATGAAGTGGATGGACCGCGCCACCTGCCGGTTCAGCACGCGCCCGATCCAGCCGATCCGGTTGGAGATCGCCGGGCTTTGCAGCAGGCCGGTGGCGATGGACACCGGAGCCGCCACGAACACCGTGACGAAGTAGGTGAGCTGCTGCAGAGCGTTGTAGCGGGTCCAGCTGTGATCCACCGGGAAGTTCAGCGACGCGTACTGGAGGGCAGTCGAGAGCGCATTCGGGAACACCTGCCACGTGGTGGGAACCAGGCGGAGCCACTGGCCGGTCGCGAAGATCAGCGCATAGAAGAGGATGCCGTTCACGACCCAAAGCAGATTGACCGAGAAGTGCCACCAGCGGGCCAGCCCGATGGAGTGGCGCAGGCCCGGGATGCCCAGCCACTTCGGGAGCGTGACCGAGTCGTCCTTGGCGGTCCAGACCCGGCCGGTAGGCACGGGTTTCTGGAAGCGGAACCAGTCCGTGTCCGGCGTGCAGTCCCGCTTCCAGTACAGCCGCGGATGATCGGCCAGGATCTGGATGCCGGCGCGGATGATGAACATCATGAACAGCATGTTCAGGAAATGCTGCGCCCGCAGCCACCACGGGAAGCCGGAGTCCACCGACGGCGCGGCCTGGGCAATGCCGGGGTAGCGCGCCACGAACGCCTTGACGGACGGGAACTCCAGCAGACCCTGCGCCAGGGCGACGGCGAGGATCAGGCCGGCGAAGCCCAGCGGCAGCGCCCACAGCACGCTGACCCAGCGCGTGCCGATCCGGACCCGGGGGACGATGCCCTCCTGCGGCGGGAGCCAGTGGTTCAGCAGGATGCGGTCGTCCGCGGGAGTGAGCTTTGCTGCCAGGGAATCGTGGGATCCTATGGCTTTGGACGGGTTGGCCAATGGACTTAACCTCTTCGTGTCGGCGTGAACGCACGTTAACCCTAGGTTGCGTCTTTAGCCACGCTGGCGCGAGCCTTGCCGGTGTTGTTGATGCCGAGCAGCGCGTTGAAGGTCTGGTTCGAGACGCTCACGGTCTGGTTGGTAGGGCATGGTGCGGTCGTCTGTTGGGGCCGGCGGATGTGCCGGCGTTGAAAGATAGGGACCACAGCCAGGGCTGGTGCGATGTGGCGAAACCCACATGCCGGCTGGCATGCAGGCTTCTGGCTCCTCTGCACTTAAGGGAATGACCCACTTCGAACCTTCCCGTGTGGTCCATGCCACCGCGTCCAGCTATCGAAGGGCCGAGCCGTCCGGGGCGGGAACATCCGCAAGCTTGGTCACCAGCGCCTCGTGCGCGGCAATGCCCTCGTTCACGGCCCGCAGTTCGTCGTCGTTGAGCGGGATTTCCTGGCGCAGCCGCAGCAGGTTCGCCTTGCCCTCCAGCAGCAGCGCCCGGCTGGACGCCTTGGGCACGTAGAAGTCGCACCGCGCGCAGGCCATCCGGTGCGGGCACTGGTCGAAGAAGTCGTAGGTGCAGTAGCCGTGCCCGAGGTCGTAGTGCTTCCACGGCTCCTTGGAGGCCCGGCCGGTCCTGACCGCGTCCTGGTCGATCAGCACCTCGACCGCGCGCAGGTTGCGGGCGAAGTAGCCGGCGTCCTGGTACGACTTCGCCAGCCGCGTTGGGGTGATCTTGGCGTAGTGCCGGGTGGATTCCGGCGAGCGGTGCCCTAGCCACTCCTGTAGCTCGAACAGGGTCATCGGCTCCTTGGCATTGTAGAGCTGGGTGGCAATGGTGGATCGCGCCCGGTGGCTGGTGATCCGCCCGCGCGCGTCTTCGCCCGGCACGCCGGCCTTGCGGCACAGCAGCGGGATCAGGACGGCGTTGATGAACGTGGGTCCGACGCGCCGGCTGCGGTGGGAGAACAGAGGGTGGACCCGTTCAGCCGTCTTCGGATCAAGCCAGAGCGGCTGCGGCGGGCGCACCGCCTCCCAAGCGGCGATGGCCTCGCCCATGACCCCGTCAACGGGCTTGGTGAAGGCGGTGCCGGTCTTGTTGACCGGCACGTCGAGCAGGCAAACCCGGCGCCTGCCGTCGGCATCTGCACTCCCTGCACCACCATCATCTGCCTGCCAACGTATGCAGCCTAAGCGCAAGCGCACGATCTCGTCGCGGCGCAGCCCTGAGAACAGCCAGACCACGACCAGCGCTCGCACCAGGGCGGCAGGGTAAAAATGGCCGTCCCGTGAGGCTTCGGGATCGCCTGGGTGAGAAAGGTCCCTGTCCGTCAGGTTCAGGCCCGCCCAGACCAGCTTGGCCCAGGTGGCGTCGGCGATGACACGCGGGTGCGGCCCTAGCACCGCCAGCACCGACCGGGGTGTCGCTAGCGCACGGGCCGGCTGGAAGCGGACTGGAATCCAGCCCCACTCCTGGCAGTCCGCCAGGAAGCCCCGCATCGTACCGAGCACGCGGTCCTTGGACGCGGCCGAGAGCGGCTTGCCGATGCGGTCCTTGATTGGCCCGACCGGATTGGACCACTGCCCGACGCTGGCCCGGGCCATGGCGGCGACATACGCCGCGGCGATGTCGCGTGTCCAATCGCCTGGACCGGCAATGCCGGGCTGCTCTGCTGCCAGCCACCGACCGGCCTGGAACAGGCGATAGACCGCACTCACCCGGCTGGACAGTTGTATGGTGGAGGTGGCGAACCAACGCTCGCACCAGCGCCGCCACTCGTCCGGCACGCCTTTGGCAGCAACCCGATGGTCGATGCGTCCCTTGCGCCCGGCATCTCCGTCGCGGCCAAGAGGCTCCTGGATGAGCCCCCTGCGCACCAGGGCATACGAGAGAAGGACGAGGCCACGACGGGTGATCTTGGCATTCGCCTCGCGGTGCAGTCGCGCCAGGGTATCGCGTGCGAGATCTGTCAGGCGGGGACTGCGATGCGTCAGCATGGCTTGGGCCAGCGCGGCCCGCAGCCCGACCACGTTGCCCCGGCAGGTGTAGCCCCAGCCCTGAAGGTCAGAGGTCATGTCCTCGATTGCGGCATCGACCAGCTCGGCGCCGAACACCTTCTTGGCCAGCGCATGATGCGCCAGCCGCCCCAGGGCGTGCAGGCCATCGAAGCCGCACAGCAAATAGGCGACCGCGATCAGCTGCTGGCGGGCGTTCGCCGTGACGCCGTGCTGGCGCACATAGGCGTAGTAGTCCCCGCCCAGCATCTCGTGCCAGTCCTCGGGCGAGAAGGCCCAAAACGAGCGGCCGTGACGGTGCATTGCCCGGATCAGCAGGCAGACCACCGTGGTACGGACGGTGTTGTTGCGCTTCTCGGCGATGATGGCGCCGAGGTGGTCCAGCGTGTCGTGCAGCGGGTGCAGCAGCCGCTCCAGGGCAGGCCGGGCCGCAGCGTGCCAGCCCCGGCCGCCGGCGGCGAAACGTGCCACCAGACAGCCCATGTGTTCGCGCTCCGCCGCGCTCAGCTCTGCCGCGCGGTCATAGCGCGCGACATTGATGGGCCACTCCCATTTAGCCTCGCGTTGCCCTTGCGGGCGGACGCCGGCGGGAGCGCTCATCCCAGCGCCTGTGCGACCTGGGACATGCGGTCGCCATGGAAGGATGCGGCGCGGGCGAGCTTGGCCGAGAGTTCGCGCCCGCTGAGGTGGATGTAGATCAGGGTGGTGCTGGTGTGCCGGTGCCCGGCAAAGGTCGCGATTTCGTGCAGCTCCCACCCTGCGCGGGCCAGGTCAGTCAGGCAAAGATGGCGGAACGTGTGCGTGCTCAGCCGCCGCAGCCCGCAATCCCGAGCCAGCGCCTGCACCACCTTCGACCAGGTCCACAGCGTGATCGGCGCGGCGCGGTTACGCCGGGACTCCGACACGAACAGGTTCCCGCGTTCGCGGGTCAGCGTGCGGCGGTGCGCGAGATAGGCGGCGAGCAGCGCGCCGGTCGGAACCGAGTACGGCAACACGCGGGAACGCCGTCCCTTTGTCGTCTCGGCACGTATGTGCAGCAGCCGGTTTGCGGGGTCGAAGTCGCCGGTCCTAAGGGAACAAAGCTCCTCGCGCCGTAGTCCGGCGTCATAGGCCAGCCCAAGCATGAGGCGGTTGCGCAGCGGTCCCTCCCGGGCCGCTTCCAGCATGGCCTGCCACTCCTCCTCGTTCGGTATCCAGGGAAGGGTCGTATAGCGAGGGACAAGCGCGCGGGGTCGTGCGCCCCCGAAACCGCTGTGCCGGGTGTAGCGGCTGCGTCCCACGGGGTTGTCTCGCCGGATGCCTTCCTCGACAAGATGGTCATGGTAGAGCCGGACGGCGGTCAGGCGCTGGTGTATAGTCGCGTTGGCAAGGCCAGAACGCGGTGCGGTGACGGGCTGCGTGCCCCTGCCCGGCATCGGGCGCTCGGCCATGGACCGGACAAAGAGGGAGATTTGCTCGCGATCCATGTCCTGAGGCCGCCTCTGCTGTTGCGTACAGAAGTCGAGGTAGTCGTCCAGGGCGCGGCGGTAGGCCAGGACCGTGTTCGGAGCACGACCAAGGTTCGTCAAGATCGACAGCCAGCGTTCGGCTTCCTGCTCCCGCATGCCCAGCTCCGTTGCACTCGCGTCCCTTAACCTACTCTAGCCAGGCCGTAGATTCCTCATAACCGGCGGAGCGGGCGATGGCACAGCCGTCGTTGTTGGACAGCACCACGACGGGCAGGCCGCGCAGTGCTGGGTCAAACGCCGCCTCGCACGAGCAGTAGAAGCTGTTGCCGTCTATCAGCCCATAGACCCGCACCCGCTCACACCTGGGTGCGGACCAGGGCGGCCACGACGGCCCAAATCTCTGCCTCGTCCGTAACCGGCAGCGGCTCTTTGCCGTCGCCGGTCGGCCGCAGCCACCACTGGCCATCACGGTGCATCAGCTGGCAGACCAGCACGTCGCCATACACCATGGCGATCACGACCCGTCCGGCCACGGGCGACGCGGCGGCATCGGCGATCAGGATGTCGCCGTGCTGGATGCCGCGCTCCACCAGGGCGTCGCCCTTGACCCGGACCGGATAGCGGTGCGGCCGGCGCAGGTCGAGCACCTCGGACAGGTCTATCGGCCCTTCCAGGCTGTCACTGGCGGGGCTGACGAAGCCGGTGGTGTTGCCGCCGTCGTACTCGCGGGCCATCCTATGCGGCCTGGCCGTGGCGAGCTGACCATCTGCGATCTGCCGCGCCGTCGCCCGCCACCACCATCCAGCCGTCTGCATCGGGTGCGTCAACCAGCCAGGACCGGGCCTCTCCGCCGCGCACCCGTGCAAGCTGCAGGCGCCAGCGTGCCCGACCTAGTCCGGGCACATCCGGGGCGTGGGGCAAGGCTGGAGGCGAGGGCGCCGGGCCAACCCGCCAGCGGGTCAGCGCGGCCGAAGGTTCGCACAGGACGGGATCATCGTGCTTACGGCTGAGACGCAGCAACAGGGCCGTCACCCCGGCCCCTTCCGCCGCAAGCTGCAGCCGACGCGAAGCGGTCAGGCTCAAGCGGCCAGGGACCTCCCCAACGACCGCGGCAAGGCACCCTGCCCTGAGCGCGTCCTCTATGACGCCCAGCACCGCCTGGTCGGCTTGGACATAGATCACGCGCTCCGGGCCGAGGCCGACCGCTGCCAGGGCGGGGGCGAACGGAGGAAGGCGCGGATAGGCCCACAACACCGGGCCAGACAACCGGCCGGCGATGGCGGCGACCATCAAGGCCGGGATTGCTGCGTGCTCGGTGTCAGGGCCGACACCCACTAGTTCGTGCAGCGCGCAACGGGCCAGCCCCCTACCAGGCAGGGCGGTGTCGATCCTGGGGTCCCCAAACGGCAGCACAGGCCGGTCAAGCCGTTCGGAGCCGCCGCGTTCAAGGCGGGCGATCTGTGATCGAAGGTCTGCGAGTGCAAAGACGGGGCTATGCGGCATGCTGAGCCTTGACGTTTCCGCATGAGAACATATCAGGAACACATCGCGCAAGTGGCTATGGTGACGTCCGGCACTGGCAAGCGTGAGAAGAACTTACCCTTGGAGAGGTGTGCAGCCCGCAGAGATATGAAGGTCGATCAGAACAAATCCTGCCTCGCAAATGACACAACCCGAGGGGTATGCTGCGCCGCGTCATGCACATCGAGTGGTCCACGAGCTTCCCGCACAGGGCCATGGCGTCTGCACGCCGGGGCGGCATGTGGCATTTGACCGTGCAGCCCCGGAAGGAGTGGCCGATGTTCGAGTGGCACATCACGCACGACACCGACGGCCACCTCAGCAAGGTCGGCCGCGTCAGCACCGCCAACTTCGCCAAGGGCCAAGCGGAACTGGCCCTCCTCGGCCTGGACGCCAAGGAGGACTGACTTCCGCGTTAGAACCCAGGACTGAACCCAGGTCTGCTGACCTGTGCTGCCTTGGCCAGTTCCGCCTCGCGCCGCTCGTTCGCAGCAACGACCGCAGCCCTGACCTTTGCGCGCACGATGTCGGGGAAGGCGTTTACCGCTTCGGCCAACTCACGGATGGCTGCCTCCCGCCGCTCCACGGCCGCGACCAGCGGGACGATGTGCTTGGCCAGCACCGCCCGCACCTCCGCGTTGCGCTGGCGCTTCCGCAGCTCGCCGGCGTGGTCCCGCCCTGCCGCGCGCTGGGCGAACACCCGGTGCTCGGTGCGGATGAAGCGGTCCACCTCCACCTCCCGGCTGCGCTTGATGGCGTCAATGAGGTCGGTGGCAAGCGACTTGTACGGCTTGTCGCTCATGTCCTTGGCGACCCGCTCCCACAGGTGCCCGGTGGTGATCGGCTCCTGGTCGCCCAACGCCCGCTCCCGCTTGACCGCCTCGAAGGTGGCAGCCTCGGAGATGATGGTGTGGACCTGGGTGACGTGGCGGCTTTCGGCCACGTAGCTCTTGAAGGCCGTGATCCCGGCCGTGCCACGCGGCAGGGCGTTGATGTGCTCGCCCGAGGTGATGCCCTGGGCGCTGTCGATGGTCAGGGCGTGGCCGAACCCGAGCAGCAGCCGGTCGGACCGGCTGTCCTTCAGGGTGCCCCATTGCACGTCGCCCACCCGGCCGTCGGCGTCACGCAGCCGCAGGCCGGCGGCCGACTGGCCGACCACGTCCATGATGTCGCCGTTGCTGCCGATGTAGCCGAAGCCCTCGCCGGCTATGTGCGCCCAGGTCTTGCGGAACAGGCGCACCTTGTCCCCGGTGGCCACCGGCAGGTCGTAGGTCTCGCCGCGCTGGTCGATGGCCGGGTGGACGATCTCGTCCTCACCAAGCTCGCCGCGCGCCCTGAGCAGCTCGCGCACGGCCCGGCTGATGTCGGCCGCGTCCTGGTTGGTCAGCACGGAGATGGTCACGCCGCGCCCGGCCCCGGACGCGCGCAGGGCATCCCGGCGCTGCAGGTAGAGGGCGGCGACGTGCCCGACCACCTCGTCCTGGTCGCCGCCGACCATCCGCACGGTGCCGTCCTCGCGCTTCATCGCCAGCGCCTCGGCCGCGTTGCCCTGGCGGAACAGCCCGGCGATCTGGCGGCCCCGCTCCGTTTCCTGGCGCACCGTGGTCAGCAGCTCGGGCATCGCCTCCTTGGGCAGCGCACGCCGCATGATCTCGATGGTGTCGCCGGCCTCGATGGCCTGCACCTGCTCCCGGTCGCCCAGCCCCTTGATGGTGAAGCCGTGCCGCGCCTGCAGCTCCAGCACCTTGAGGAAGGGCCGCGGGGCGACCTGGCTCACCTCGTCCATCACCAGGACGGTGTTGCGGGACAGCTTGATGCTGCCATCCTCCACCCCGCGCAGAAACGGCACGAGCGCGACGGTGCGCTTGATGCCGGCGTCCTGCAGCGCGTCGGCCTGCCGCCAGGCCGTGGCCACGCCGACCACCTCCCGGCCGGCCGCGTCCAGGCGGGTGTCCGCCTGCCAGGCGGCGACAAGCGGCTTGAGCAGCGTCGTCTTGCCCGACCCGGCGACGCCGGTGACGAAGCCGAGCCGGCCGCCGGTGCCCAGGCTGTAGATCGCCGCCTTCTGTGCCGCGCCGTGCTCCGGGTCACGGTCGAAGTCCAGCCCGGAAGCGTCGATGGCCGCCCGGAGCGCCGCGACCGGGAGGGCGTCCCTACGGTCGTCCGCCGCGGCCTTGGCGCGGCTGGCCAGCCCCTCCTCGATCCTGACCTGGACCAGGTTGGTGACGCTCACCTTCTCGTCGAACTCGCCGACGACCAGGGCCGCGCGCTCGCCGCCCAGCACGATCCCCCGCTCCTCGATCAGCAGCACCACCTGGTCGATGTCGCCAGCATCGGCGACCCCCGTGCCGATCAGCCCGCGCGCTGCGAGGGTCCGCAGCTTGCTGTGGTCGATCACGGCGGCGGTGTGGAACTCGGTGGCGAGGTGGCGGGCTGCGAACTCGTAAGCCCGGTCGAACCGCTCGGCGTCGGTCAGGGCGGGCGCGCTGGCTCCGTCCAGGACCGTCTTGTGGTCCCATCCGATGCCTTCCGCTTGGTCGCGCCAGCCTTCCTTCTCCGTCCGCCCGTCCCCCTTGGAGCGGCGTTCGGCCACGGCCGCGGCGGACAGGATGCCGAACTTGCGGTTGGCGGACAGCCCCTCCCAGTCCAGCCCCTGGCGCTTGGCATACGCCTTGGCGTTCCGCTCCGTCTGCCGCCGCCCCTTGGAGAACAGGTCCACCGCCGCCTGCGGGATGGCGGTCAGCACGACGGCCTCCTCCTTGGCGTCGTAGGCGGTGCGGATGCCGAGCTTGCGCAGCTCGTGGGCAAGCCGTCCTTGGAAGAAGGCGCCGAACTCGTGGACCCGGTCGTTCAGCCGCTTGGTGTCGAGCGATCCGGTCCGGCCGTCTGCCGTCACCACCAGGTTGAACATGCCGTTGTGGATGTGCGCGTGCGGGTCGCCGGACATCGGCACGTCGGCCAGGTAGGTGACGCCGGTCAAGCCGTCCTTGACCTGCAGCGTCGGCCGGGCGGTGTGGTGGCGGAAGGACACCCAGCCCACCTCGCCCGGCTCGGCGCCGTCCTGGCCGTTCTTCCCCCGCCTGGCCCAGCCGATCTCGCGGGCGACG
>JAABUY010001038.1_pt1 | contig 40179 bp, 33 predicted proteins | sample 5560271 | NCBI WGS metagenome assembly JAABUY01 (sample SAMN10711886, study PRJNA513374) | rock metagenome | isolation source: Antarctica rocks | place: Antarctica: Victoria Land, University Valley
ATGTCCTGTCATGGTCCGCACCTGTGTCATGATACCTCCGCCTCGCACGCCTTGCGCCCGCGAGGAGTTCCGACGCCCTTGGTGACCACTGGGGGTTTGCTTGCGCGCTTGGGCGGGCCTTTGGGCTTAAGAGATATGTAAAGAATGAGCATAATGAGTATTAATAAATGATTATAATGTTTTGTATTAAACTTTAACTTTATTTGTAGTGATCTTTCTCATAGATCAGAATGTGATGACTGAATAAAAGAAGAATGAAGATGTTGCTTAATAAAATAATTTAATTATAGTTATTAAAGAAATATAAGCTCTGCATAAGTTTCTTAAAGCAAAGAGTGCTTTCTCAATAATTAAAGAAAAGATATATTAATTTTATTTGACATTTAGTTTGTGCTGATATGATTAAATTGAAAAAATAAACAAACATATTTAAAGTTAAAGTGGCCATCAGGTTGAGTCAGGCCCAGATTTTAGGACTCAACCTGACTCACTGGGCCCAACTTTGAAACTTGACTTGACTTGTAATATTAGGTAATTTTCATTGTTTCTTGTGTAATTTTGGTAATTTTTACATCGTTGAAAAGCCCTCACAATTCTCTACAAAATGAGCCTAAAATCGCAAAAAACAGATCGCTTTCAAGCTCAATGCACACAACTGAAGTTTTGTTCAAATTCTTGAAGTTCCTGCCACTATGGTTGCTCATGGCTAACAAGGCATGCAAAATAAGTGAAAAACCAGCTTTGAAAAAACCCAATAGTCACTCTATTTAAAGTTATTGAGATAACTGTTTAAATAAAGTAGTTAAGTATTAAGAATAAATCATTTAATTTAACAGCTATAAACAACTTACTACAGTTAAAGATAAGAATTTAAATCTTATTATATGAATTTTTAATAGCAGCATACTTGATTCAGAGCACATAGCAAACAAGAAGAATCATTAATATATATTATATTTTTAACACTTCTTTATAATGACTTTAAAAACAAAAGTTAATGTTGTTTCATTCTATAATTATTAGCTCTCAATAATGTTCAATGTCTTTATAGATAAAAATAAAGAAGCAGAGATGATGTTAAATAATAATGAAAGTAAAATTACAGTAATTTTTTCTGTTTAAATGATGTTAAATAAAAATATTAATGATGAGTGTATCTTTCTTAAATCTGATGAACTTGTACATGCAGATATTAAAAAAACAATATTAAAAAAAAAATATATATCAATTCTGCACTGTTTATCTATCAGAGATTTAATTAAATTTTAAACTTCATAGATTGCTACTTTAATGTTAAAGAATGATGAAGTTAAGATATAAATTGATCAGATATAATTATATTATTTATTATAATATTCTTTACAATTGTCTATTAGCTTCTTGCTGATTAACTATATCTATAAATTAAAATTAACAATAAAGATTAACTGTCAACATTATAAGCTTTAATCTTCATTAATAATGCAAATTAAGAGACAGAAGACTTAGTGAAGATATAAAATAATGATAAGAAGAATAAAAATCATTATAATAATAATAATAATAATGTTAATAAAGATACAAAGAATCAAAATAAATTCTAATGCTTTAAGTAAAGTTAAATGTTCTTAAAGACTTTTAAACATTATTTTTTACATTTAAGTACATTTAATTTTAATACTTTACTCAATATTATTAGCTCACATGTAACTTATACTTATCATAAGCAATTTAAGAAAATTAAAGTGTTCATAAACTGTATAGAAAGAGTAAACAGATTTAATGTTTAAATTAAAAATTATATTAAATATATATTTATTGAGATTGTTGACACTTAAATTAATGAATGTCAACATTATCTTTAAATAAGAAAGAATGAATTTCTTTTAGCTTTAAATAATTATTAATAATATTAATAGATGAAAGATTCTGTCTTTTGTAAAATTATAATACTGAAGCAGTGAAGAACTTAATGTACTTTATCTGTGCTTTTAAGTGTAAGTGCAGTACTTTTAATAATTTTTTACTTTGTTAATAAAGAAGACTTTTCTCTTTTGATCAATATTGTATTATATTCAAGACTGTATATATATTAACAGTCAATGTACTCTGAGCAGAGTTATTTAAGTAAATAATTTAAAAATTAAAATCAATGATTATTAAATCATCATTGATGATCTTAATAGCTGATGCATCAATTGCTGTAGTGAGTCTTTTAAATAATGAACTTATATAATCTTTAATCTTTCTTAACTCATAATTATAATCATCATCAGTGATTATATATTCTAAGTATATACTGTTTAAGATATTTATAATGCTCAATTGTATTACTTCTATGTTTAAAGTTTAATCATAATCATTATTGTTAAGTTTTAAATCAATATTCTTATCTTAATCATGATCACAAAGTCTGAAGTTGATGTTGTTTTTATAATTATTATCATTATAAAAATCATTATTACTGAAGTAATAATCTGATAAAAGCTCTATATATAATTCAGTTACTGTTGAATTTAACTTATCTGCTGATGAATTTTTTTCATTATTATTAACAATCATTATCAATACAGATCTCTCTTCAATTCTTTTTATCACTTTTACTGCAAGAATGAACATATTATGATATTTAATCAGCATAATGTTCTCAATGATGTTTGAGTTCAGTCAATTTCAACAATATGTGATTACATCTTAAGCTATATTGAACAAGCATTTGATTTCAATATCTGCTGCAGAAATTGCAAATATATCTTTTTATAAATTGTATCATTATTGATTTTAAGTTCTTCATTAGCTTTCAGTAATTAAGTATTGAAACATTTATATTTAATATTAAAGACTTTTACAAATAATCTGAGACTTCTTTTGTCACAGATATGTCTTAATGCTTTTTTACATTTTTTATGTAATTTATTATTATTATTATCTTCTTCTTCTTTAAGTTAAGAAATCTCAAATCATCATTTAATGATTCTTTCTTCAAGTGCTAATAATTAATTCTATAATATTGTTGAAACTCAAGTTCATATTTTAAATATAAATCTTCTCAATCTTCTCTTTATTGAAATAATATGTCAGTCTTGCTATATAATATTTATTGAGAACTGAGAATATTTTACATTATATATATTAAGCTTATTACATGAATTCAATATAACATTAAGATTACAGAATAATTCTTAATTGACTTTTATCTTTTTATAATATTAAGTCAGTTTTTTTTAATGCATTAATGACATTTCATAACTTAATGTTAAAGAACAATTTAAACTTTCTAATTACTTCATTCTGTTTTTTAAGATGATTAAATAAATCATTATATACATATTATAACTTATAAATTATTAACTCATTAATAACACTCATTGTCTCTGTTCAGTTCTTAAAGTGCTTCAAAAGATGCAATATATATTTAATATATTATTACTCTTTTATATTACATCTAAAATTTTTTATTCTACTTATTGTTAAAGTCAGATATTCTATTCATTAAGAAAATTCAATTTATAGCTTATATACTTAACTCAACATATTATATAAAGAGTTTCATTAAATTTTTACATTCTCAATTATATTTTATGAATTTGTCTTCTACAAATCTTTGAACAACTCTAAACACTGTGATGATGTTATAATGACAATAGTTAATAATTAAATTTATATAAGACTTTTATTAGAATATTAATTTAACAGATATGAGCATTATAATAAAGTATTATAAAAGATATATTAATCTTTTTCAGTATAATGTTAAAGAAGTAATCTTTGTTAATTGTAAAATTTTATAACTCATCATCATTAAATATAATGATGAACTGATCATTCTTTATATTTACTTTCAAATATGTAAATAGCTGACTGACTACAAGCTGAATTATATATATTATATAATTTATAATTTCAGTTTCATTACTTTAAATGATATTCTTCTGACTCAGAAATTAACTTAAATAATATTGTAATGTATAATTGTTGAATACATTATTTATTATGAGTATCAGCAATTAATGTGTTAAATTTTACTTCTTCAATATTTTAAGAATATATTCAACAAGATTTTCATCATTATATTGATTCTTTAATTCTTTAAAGACTAAAAGTATCTCTGTATATTTTTATTTAACATCAATAAAGTATGCAGTAATGTCTAGAAATGTAACATCATTTAAATTGATTTATTTATTAAATATAATAAAGACTTTAATCTGTATTTTAAGCTCTATAAGCATATTTTTTTGAACATTTACAGCATAACACTTAAAAAGTTATGCAATCTTGCTTTAATCTAAAATCTTAATATTGACATGATACATTCAGATGAGCTTTTGAAACTTTATATTCTTAATAGTATAAAAAAATATATTGAGTGCTATAATGAATTGAAGAATTTGCTGATTAAAAACTTTAAAAATAAAATTAAATAATTTAACAATGATTTTTTAAGCTGTCTGTCAAACAGTCAGCATTATATTAAAGCATTATAATTAAAAATTATAACATATTATTAAATTCATTACTTTAAAGATTAAAATCTGTCTTCTTAATTCTGATTTTATCTTTTGATAACTGCTGCTTTTCAAATAACATTTTATAATAATTGTTTCATTATTTTCTGATGCTGAATAATTCATAATATTATAACAGTTAATACACATTACATTTAATCTTTCATCACATTTATTAACTACTTTAACAAAGAACTGTTAAATCTCTATTAAATAAATTAAATTGTTTTATATCATTTAAGTATAATTCTTAATCTTTATATCTGTATTCTTACTTTATACAATTATTTCTTATCAGTCTTGAAACTCTCACTTTATTGTAGATCTTTAAAGAATATACTTTAAGTTTGAAGTGTCTGCAAAAATTAAACTTAATTTTATTATGACAAAAATTTAAAAATGATCTTTTTAAATTGCTTAAGATTTAACTGAATGTTAAGCTGTATAAAGATATGATGTTAAGTTATTGTAATAAGTTAAGTAAATAAATGATACTTTATTGTACTTTAAGTGATGTATTGATGATAATGTGCTGTGAGAGTTTTAAAATTAATATATATAAGATTGTAGTTATGTAATAGAATATGTATTTAAATGTAAAATGAATTTCTTACAATATCAATCATGATAGATACTATTTATAAATTATTATATATAGTAAATATTAAGTATTAATGAAGAGATTTCTTATTAAAAAATCTTTAATTAATAATTAAAGATCTATTTAATTATTCTTTATTTTACATCTTTAATCTCTGAAAATCAGCTTTCTATTTAACTAATAATGATTACTTATTATCTTTCTTACTACTCTCTTTATCATTAATAAATTTAATATTCTTCTTATCATCTTCATTGTCATCAATCAAGTCATTAAGAACAAATTCATTAATGAAATTATTATTTAAAAATTTCTCATCTTTAAACATCATCACACAAGCTTCATCAACATCTTTAATTACACTCTTTTCATCTTCTTTCTTCTGATTAAGTGCAGACTCTTAAATGTAATTAATTAATGTTAAAGTTAAGAAGTGTTATAATTAAGTAATATAATATTTATGCATAATTAAAGTCATTAATGTATTTAGAAACAAGAATTTCACTATGAAAGCAATGCATAATCTTGATGAGATCAAAGTCTTCAATATTATATAGCTTTTATTTTTCTGTATCATTAAGAACTCTTTCTTAATGCTTAATCATAACTGTCAGATGCTTCTCAATTCAATAATTAATGTTGATGTATTTCTGCTGAATAACTTCATCTTTATTGACATTCTAAAGAATGTCAGAGAGTCTATAAAAAATATAAATGTAATATATTTTTTATTTTACTTTCTTAAACTCTTGCTCTTCTTTTAATGCAAGAACTTCAGCAAATAATATTTTCTTTTTAGTCTTTTCTTTAAGTTAAGCTCAGTTCTTATTCTTTATTAACTTGTTTCTTAACTCATCTTTGTAGTAGACATCTGCAGATAATTAAAAGCAATATAATTAAGCATAATAATTTTAAAGAAGTCTTACAAGAAATTTTATAATTGTATTACTTCTTTAAGATCTCATCTTTAATCTTTTCTTTCATAATCTTCTTTAATGCTAAATTTACAATCTAATATAAATCAATCTTCTTCAATGCATTTCTTTTCTGTTTCACAGCTCTGCAATTTGTCATCTTTGTATTTTTAATTTATTTAAAGTTCTCATTCTTCATATATTTCTGTCATTTCTTCCTTGCACATACAGTCTTTAAGTTGTTCAAATATTCATTAAATGTCTTCTTTAAATCATATATAGACTTCTGTGAACAGTCATAACAGTTAGATCTTTCTTTAAAAACTGAAAGTAAATTAAAAGTTAAATATTTTATATTTACAGTAAAAGCTTAATGTCTAAATCTACTATGATGAGAATTTAAAATATGTAGTTAGCTGCTGAGTTCTATATTGAGTGATATAATTAAGCATTATATGTATGCATCATAGCTACACATCAGAGTGAAGTATGAAAGTAATGTATGAAATTAAATCTTAAGAAATGAGCAGTAAAATAAGTGATAGCATTAAGCAATATATTTAGTGAGTATAGAGACTGAGTGTAGAGACTGAGTAGAGATAGAGTGAATGTAATAGATTGAGTAATAGAGATAAAGATAAAAAGTTTTAAATTGAGTGTTAAAAATTAATGTGTTGATATATTTATTTATAACATTGATGCACATATCATAAATAAATATATTGTTTATCAGCAATCTAACATTTAAGTATTGCTAACATCTAAAAGTTCTCAATACATCTTTTAATTACATACTTTCAAACTACAACACACTTTCAAACTACAATGCATCTTCAAACTACAAGATCACTCTAGAACTCATTGTCATTTAAAGATGCATTTAAATTGCTTTTTAATAATGTTTTTATTAACTTACTTTTAGAGCATCATTGTATCATCATATTATGTCATAATATATATTAAGAAAACTTCAAGATGCAGTATTATGAAGACTGTATTAGGTAGAGAAAAGACAGCAGTAGTAGAAAGAATATTTAGAAAGACATTTAAGAAAGAAAAAATTGATGTTGATAAAAAGAAAAAAGAAAATAATGTTATAGATATAGAAAAAAATACTAAAGCATTTAAGTTAGCTCATTACTGAAAGTCAGGCAGTAAGCTTAATTTTAATATATAATATAATATTTAATAATAATGCTCTGTTCTACAGCTATTGTTCTTTATAAAATATATTGCTATCAGAAATCAATAGATTTTCTAATAGTGAAACTATTCTTTCAAAGACTTTGCTGTGAGATAACTTAAGATTATTTAAAGAGAGTTTTTTCTCAACATAAGATGTTTTATTTTTAAAGTTTATTCATTAACAGTCTGCAGAAAACAGTAAAAGTATATATTGTTGTTTTCTTTAAAAGTATATTTAATGAACTGTATAGTAATTATCATTTATTAATTAACAGAATGCAGATGTCAATCTGACTGCAATTTATGCAAAATAGATTATCATTCAGTACAAGAACATATCTCTTATTAAAAGATATATGCATAACTGAAACATTGCATTTAAAGATGCAGATTAAAGCAATTGTTATTAAATTATTTTGAGAATATTTAATTCTTAATGTAATAAATAAATAGACTAAATTGAAAGCTGTTTAACTGTGTATATATAATGCTTACTTATAATACTTATATATCAGTAATCTTTAAGCTCATAACTTCTATTCTTAAGTTAAGTTTCAAAAGTTCACTTACTAATCAGTCTCAAAATTCTTAAAATCTAAATAGAGCTTCTGAGTTAAATTAAGCTTTAATGTTTAAGTTTAACTTAAATTCTTAAATTAACAATTAAAATCTAACTCAATCTGATTTAAAAGCTCTGTTCAGATCAGACTGAGTTAATTTGACTTGATAATTACTTTAAGTCTGTATTTGATCAGAAGAAAGAAGATGAAAAAAGTGTAATTAAAGATGTTGATAAAGTTTGTGTAATGATGTTTAAAGATCAGAAATTTTTAAATAATAATTTCATTAATAAATTTATTTTTGATGACTTGATTAATGATGATGAAGATGATAAGAAGAACATTGAATTTATTAGTGATGAAGAGAGTAGTAAAAATAATAATAAATAATCATTATTAATTGAATAAAAAGCTGATTTTTAAAGATTAAAGATGTAAGATAAAGAATAATTAAATAAATCTTTAATTATTAATTAAAGATTTTTTAATGAGAAATCTCTTCATTGATACTTAATATTTGCTATATATAATAATTTTTAAATAGTATTTATCATAATTAATATTGTAAAAAATTCATTTTACATTTAGATACATATTTTGTCATATAATTACAATTTTATATATATTAATTTTGAAACTCTCACAACACACTATCATCAACACATCACTTAAAGTATAATAAAGTATCATTAATTTACTTAACTTACTACAATAACTTAACATCATGTCTTTATACAGCTTATCATTCAGTCAAATCTTAAATAACTTAGAAAGATCATTTTTAAGTGCTTTTAATAATAAAATTAAATCATTTTAATTAAATTAATCTTGTTCTTTAACTTTTGCAGATACTTTAAATTCAAAGTATGTTCTTTAAAGATCTGCAACAAAGTAAGAGTTTTAAGATTGATAAGAAATAATTATATAAAGTTAAAATACAAATATAAAGATTAAAAATTATATTTAAATGATATAAAACAGTTCAGCTTATTCAGCAAAGATCTGATAGTTCTTTTTTAAAGTAGTTAATAAATGTGATAAAAGATTAAATATAATGTATATTAACTATTATAATATTATGAATCATTCAGCATCAAAAAATAATGAAATAATTATCATAAAACATTATTTGAAAAGCAGCAGTTGTCAAAAGATAAAATCAGCATCAAAAAGATAGATTTTAATCTTTAAAGTAATGAACTTAAAAATATATTATAATTTTTAATTATAATGCTTTAATATAATGCTTACTTTTTGATAGACAGCTCAAAAAATTATTATTAAATTATTTAACTTTATTTTTAAAGTCTTTAATCAGTAAATTCTTCAATTCATTATAATACTTAATTTATTCTTTTATACTGTTAAATATATAAAGTTCTGAAAGCTCATTTAAATGTATTATGCTGATATTAAGATTTTAAATTGAATTAAGATTGCATAACTTCTTAAGTATTGTGTTGTAAATGTTTAAAAAGATATGCTTATAGAGCTTAAGATATAGATTAAAGGTTTTATTGTATTTAATGAATAAATTATTTTAAATTATTTTACATTTTTAGACATTATTGCATACTTTATTGATACTGAATGAAAATATACAGAGATATTTTTAAATTTTAAAAAATTAAAAAATTAATATAATAATAAAAATCTTGCTGAGTATGTTCTTAAGATGTTGAAGAAGTGAAATTTAATACATTAATTGCTGATAATTACAGCAGACAATGCATTCAACAATTATATATTATAATATTATTTAAGTTGATTTTTGAGTTAGAAAAACATTATTTAAAGTGATGAAACTAAAATTATAAACTGCATAATATATATAATTTAGCTTGCAGATAGTCAGCTATTTATATATTTAAAAATAAATGTAAAGAATGATTAGTTTATCATTATATTTAATGATAATGAGTTACAAAATTTCACAATTAATAAAGATTATTTCTTTAACATCATACTGAAAAAGATCAATATATCTTTTATAATGCTTTATTATAATGCTCATATTTGTTGAGTTAATATTTTAATAAAAGTCTCATATAAATTTAATTATTAATTATTGTCATTATAACATCATCACAGTGTCTAGAGTTGTTTAAAGATTTGTAGAAGACAAATTTATGAAATATAATTAAAAATATAAAAATTCAGTAAAACTCTCTATATAATATGCTGAGTCAAGCATATAAACTATAAACTGAACTTTTTTAATGAATAGAACATTTAATTTTGATAATAAGTAAAATGAAATTTTTTAAATGCAATATAAAAAAATAATAACATATTAAATATATACTGTATCTTCTGAAGCACTTTAAGAACTAAACAGAGACAATAAGTATTATTAATGAATTAATAGACTGAGTGTAAAGTCAGATTAAGTTGAAAAAAAGTGTATCTGACTTAGATCTGTGCTAGAGTTCAGGTCAGATTAGGTTAGATTCATGCATAGATTAACTCTATCTACAATCTGTGCAGATACTCACATGTGAGTGAGGCTAGCCATAATGAATTACACTGATCTCAATTCTATGCCCTATTGAGTTAGTATGTAGCATAAGTTTACTATATAAATTTAGACAACATCACAATCATGTTACAGTCATATTTCTAATGTGTATTTGTAACAAATCAAGAACAAGTGTGATTCTATCATAATGAGTTAAGCTACACACATTGTAGTTTACAGACTACAACTGTAATACTATCTTTAAAGATCTGAGAAGAACTTAAACAACATCAATTTGTGATAGAAGTAACAAATCAACTTTATGTTCTTCATTTAAATAGTTACACATTTTGTGTGAATTGCACACAAGTTAATGTCTAAATATCTATTAGTAGTTGATCTCAACATCAATATGTAAAGTATTACTCTCAAGATATTCTATTAAGAATGTCTTCATAGCCTCTTGTACAGCCTGAATAGCAGAGCTTTGTCAGCAGATAGATATATCTGATTTGTGAAGATGAAATTTAAACAAGATATTCTGCACAATCTTTCTAATCAGTTGCTGAAATGATAGTTTAAGAATCAGAAACTTCACACTCTTTTAATAGTGTCTGATCTTTCTGAACACAATCACTATAGACACATTAGAAAGTACTGTTAGAAAATAGACAGAGTGTGTACATACTGTTAGTCTTGAATCTTCACTTCTTTAATGACTGTGATGTAATCTCAGCTGTTGTTCTCTTCTTTAACTTTATAGCCACTCAGTCTTCTTCTTCAGCTGCACTTCTCACTTTATTGTAGTTTGCTGCCCTGCTTGACTTTGCTGTCTTTGAGGTTCACTTTGGTCTGGTTATATTATCTAGAACTGTTAAAATCATTCATTAGAAATGAGGTAGCTGACTTTGACTTGATAAATGATTTGATGATGGTTGTGATCTTGTAGAGATAAGATTTGTTATGAAGATATGATGAAGATGCTTCTGTTTTAATTAGACTGTTAGAATGATGCATTAAAGACAAAGAACTAGACATATCTGATGTTGCTGATGACTCTGTAAACATGATGTCTGAGATGAAGACTTTTGATAGATGCAAGTGTTTTGTTTTAATGTGAAATGTATTATTTCAATCTAAGATTATCAATGTAGTGTTACTGAAGCTATGTTGTTGCCATAGTGTTATTGAGAAATTCACTGAGTAAACAAAACAAACTTAAGAGCTCAGCTTATCTTTCTTTACACAATCATTCAACTCTGAACATCTTATCTTCATCAGCATCATCAAGAATATGAGTTTCAACATTCATATCTCTTCTCTAACTGACATGTGCGTTGAAATTATCTGATAGAAATAATATGTATCATAGTGTCTTCTGAAACTTCAAAACATCATGTCACATCTTTATCAACATCATTGTCTTCAAAGAAGCATCACAACAATGATGATGAGATATATTTTAACATCTGTTTCTAATGCATTAATAACATTTAATGTGTAGAGAGACTCTGTCATGAATGCTGTTGTCAACATGCTCACAAAATACTATGAGAACTTCAAGATAAGTTAGAACACCTATGTCTATCACATTAATAACACTTAAAATATAGAAAGACATCACCTCACATATTACATCATTTAAGACTATCATTAAGAATACTTCTTCACCTACTGAGTCTGACAATGCTGACATTGATGTAAGTTCTAACACTTATTTCTAACACATTAATAACATTAAGCATGTAGAAGTCTGAAATTGAAGCCTGTATCTTACAACAATGACTGGCAGAAACACATGAAGTTGAATCATTAAGAAAAGCTGAATGACATATTGAAGATGAAAGTGACAGTTTACACAAGAAGAAGAATAAATATTCTCAACATCTCTGTACTGCTGCAGAGCAAAAACATTGAAGCAAGCTGTCTCTCAATGCTTGTTTTCTTGATTAAGTGAATGATCATGACAGATCAGCACATCACTATGTCTTAAATAAGCTCAGACTGATGTCAGTGTGAATTAAAGTCAATGTGAAGACAAGAAAGCAGATGAAGAAGAATTTGACAGAAGATATCATGAAGAATTGATATTGAGCTCAGTAAAGTGATATGTTTATAAGTTCTATGAGTCTGATACTGCTAACAGACATTAGTGAAGTGACTGAAGTTAGAGATTAACTGAGAGAGACAGAAGATTGTGAGAAGACAAAAGAAGTGAAAGATACAGATAAAGATTGAAGATCTTGCAATCACAAAGAAAAATAAGAAAGTGAAGCTTCTGATGAAGAAGAAGGTTACTGAAGAAGTAAATATCACACATACATGTTAGAAAAATTCATTAGAACTTACTCATTATATGATAGATTCATCTGACAATTAAAGAGGCAGCAGAGCAGAACATTGATCTTGTGATTTAATGTTGAGAATAGATAAGCTATCTGAGAAAAAGACACAGCCTTCAGATAGCTGATGACTTTAAGTCAGAAATGCATATAAGACACTTTTGACAGCAGATGATGAACTCTGATAATATCATGAACATAACAGTGAAGTAAGTGTTCTAACAGTTCATTCTAATGTGTATCTACTTATCATTAATAGCTACACAATTTCAAACTCAGAAGAACATATCTTGAAGCTTGAATTCTTCAGTGCAGTCAAAGATCTTAAGATTTCAGAGAGAGTGTGCATCTTTTTCTTTAATGATGAGAATTCTGTCATGATACTGAGCACAGAGAGTGATGATGAATCTTGAATCATAGAGTCAGATTTAGATGAGCACAAATATTTTAATGAACTCATAATTGAAGTAAGAGAATTCTAACAGTTATTTCTAACATGTTAATGACTATTATAGATGGTCAAGCTCAAGAAATTTGTTATTGTTATCTCATCAGAAGAGAATTCATGTGTGAAGGGAAATGCTGATGAAGAAGAGAAAGATGTGATCAAAGATGTTGATGAGAAAGAAGTTGTGGAGAAGAATCTTGATGAGAAGAAAGTTGTGATTAAAGAGGATGTTGTGATTGAAGAGATGACTAAGGAAGAAGTTGTGAAGAATGATGTTACTGAAGAGAAAGTTGTGATTGAAGATGTTGCTGAGGACAAAACTGAGAAGAAAGATGTCAGTGAGAAGAATGCTGCAGTTAGTGAGGCAGTGATGAAGATAAAAGAATTTTAACAGATAATTCTAACATGCTCATGTTAATCACAGACTTCTGAAGATGTAGAGAATAATCTGAGAAGAATCTCTGAAGAGTCAAATTCTATAATATGATTTTTATCAGCATTACACACATCATGATTCAAGAAACAGGTTGTTGATGAGGCAAAGCTCACAGAAATGATCATATTGTCTTAAGTAAAAGCTGAAAGACTCTGAAACAGTTGAAAGAGAGAAGCAGTCAGTGATGCTTTAACTTGTTATACAAGTCACAAATAAATAAATGATTTTGCTTTCTCTTTCTGTATAGAGATTAGCTCTCACTACCTAATTCTTTTAGTGCACTTTGAAAATGATCACATTCAATAATATCTAGACTGAAGAAGATGAGAAGATTGCATGTCAGAAAAGTTTGTTAAAAACATTAATTTTCAACTCTATTTCTCTAATTACAATGATGAGTGTTATGTGTTAAATGTGTTTGAATGCATTGCAATATTGTAGAAGTAAAGATGATCTACAACATTCATAGATTACACAGTACAGCTTTTGAATATATCTGTAGCAAAGTCATCAACATAGCTTTTATCTCATCTTCTGATTTCTTCTTGAAGAAGAGCAACAAATACATGAGATAGATGAGACAATTACTGCAACAATCAAACTATATTGCTTTTCTTAACTTAACTGAGAGTAGCTCACTCAGTAGTCAAATTAAGAGTTCTTCTCAATCAATGAATATCTAAAATGAAGGCAGGGCCCTCTGCAGTCATTGCATGTTAGAAAAACACATTAAAAACATTAAATAGCAATTGTGTTTGATTCTTAACTTCTGACTATGAAGTATGTTTATGTCTTTGAATGCATTGCAATTCTGTAAACACATCATGCACACTTCACAGAGTAATTCTCAAAGCTTTGTGTTTCTATAGCTTAATCATTCACATGACTTTCAGTCAGTCAACATCATTTACACTTTATGATGATGTCACTGATTCTCAAACAGAATCTTTAAATACTTTAATTGAATCATCTCTGAAATCTTCTTCAAGCTTGAAATTCATTGACTTTTGAAGACATTTAGTTTAATATTCAGAACATGATGACTCAGTCAGGGAGAATGAGCTGCAGAGTGAATTTAAAGAGTGATGAATTTTGATTGACTATGAATGAAAGAACACTGATGACAGTCAATCTAGTACTGACAAATCTAATTGAAAACATTGTACTGTGCAATGAGATGATCATCTTCATGTCAGCAATGAGTAACAAGAGTATTTAAAGGCAGCACATCAATATATTGATGTATCTTGCTTGATCTGCTGTTGTTGTGATGAGAATATAGCTCATTCAACACTGACTAATAGTGATATAAATTCTCTTTAAAATCATAGATCAATCAAGAACTGTTTAGCTATCATTATAAACATCTACTCAAGCATAAATATTTGATTCACTTTCAAAAATGTTGATTTCTGCTTTTCTAACATGTATTTCTAATGTGTATCTCTGACATAGCACAGCAGACAAAACTTGACAAAAAATCAGCAAACAAGTATTTCAGTGCTGAAAACTTCACTGAACAACTTCTAAACAACTTTCTCTTTTTAAATCTTTCTTTTTGAGCACTTAAGAACTTTAAATTCTGAAAACTCATTTAAATGCTGCAGTCAGATATGCTGATGCCTGATAGACACTGATTTGACAATTTAGTAAAGATGCAACATCAGAACATTCAAGAAACACTTCTCACTGAGCTTGAGCAAACTATCAAAATCTTAATCACACTTAACAACTAAATCAGTCTCAGTCATCTGGCCTTTATGGATGTTATCACTTACTTTATTAATAAGAACTAAAACTATCAGAAAATTCTTCTTGTCTTTTAATCTCTTCACAGTCAACATACTGATCAATCAATGACTGCAGAGATCTTTGCAATTCTTTAAGAATATAAGCTGAAGAAGTGTCTTCTTGCAGTGACTATGAACAACTGCAGCAACAATGAATTCATGCAGAGAGCTTTGAGTGAGCTTTTAAAAAGAAAAGATATTGTATGACAGACTGCAGTTAATGTCATTTCTTGCTTTATACATGTCATTCAGCTAGCTGTCAAGGACCTACTTGACTCATTAAAGACATTGATGATCAATGAGTCAATTACTTTATCATTTGACAAGAATAATTTAACATAAATCATTAAGAAAATCATTCTGTCTAACACTCTGTTCAAGATATATTACTATCTTGTTTCTAACAGATAGTTCTAACAGATATGGCTAACACATTCTTAAATATCTAGATTTGACAGCTTGCTATTGCTACAAATTTCTCTTCACAGCAATACAAAATGTTTAAGAGAATTCAGTGCCTCATTCATTTACATTCTGCCCTGACACTTATACAGAATGTCAGAACACAATGAAACTCTATTTACAATATGATGTAAAGAATCTATCAACTTCACAATGATATATGTGTCTGAATCAGTCAAGAGTGTAACAGAATCACAAAATCAAGCAAGAAGCTTGAGACTCTATGTGTATTTGAGCAGAAGTGACAGCAAGTCACATATATGATGTTGCTTCTTCAACTCTTCAAGAAGTACACAGAGTCAATGAATTAAACATATAATTCAATTATGTATAAGACATTTCTTGTATACATCAATCTTTTTGATCATCTGAAGAACCAGAATAACATGAAGAAATTAAACTCAATCTTGAAGTGAACAGCAAAGCTGAAGACAGCTATTGAGAAAGCATTAATTAAGATGAAGAAGTATTATGTGCAAACAGAAGATGAGAATGACTTGTTATATAACATTATCATCATTCTTGACTCTACACAGAAACTTTCACTGTATCAGGTATGTTTTCTACTGATCTTTCTAATGCATATTTTTAACATACATCATTAATTGCTGAGGTGTGCAGTCAGCTGAGTGAGATCAGACATATTATGCACAGTATCAGACTGAGTTTCAGACTTATTATAAAGATCATTATTATTTACATGAGAATGCTTTGTCACATGATTGTACTCAGAATTCAACATCATCTGTCATCAAATTATTCATAAATCTCACCACAAAAGCACAGCAATTCAAGACTCAACTTAATGACATCACAACTATTGATTTGAAAGTCAATCAATACTTAGATTCTTTACTGTATTCAGTCAATGAGAATGATCTTGACATTTTAAAGTACTGAAAGTTGCAAGTCATGATCTTTTCAGCATTAATTGCAATGATCAAGAATGTTCTTACTATATCTATTGCTGATGTTGAGGTTGAATGACTGTTCAATCTTGCTCAAGATGTCATTACTTATTGAAGAGATTGACTAAATGAAGTCATCATTAAGATCATTATGATGATCAAGTTCAATTTACTTCAACATTAGAAACTGAATTATCTCATAACTGAAAGAAAGAACATCACAGAAGACTTATTTTCAGATGAAGCTGATACAGACATGAAGCATCTATCTTATATATTTATTCTGAATTGCAACTCTTTTGACATTGCAGATAACAGCTCAGCTAATACTCTGAATCAAATCACTTATGACATTTCAGAGTGCAACTGTTACAATACTTCAGATGATGACTCTGATAATTTAAACAAAGATATGAGACTCAATATCTATGAAGACAGCTGGCTGATGCATGTACATTAAAATTTCTCATTAGAAGACTAAAATGCTGCAACCTGAATGAATCAGTCAATATTACAGCATCTTCACAATCAACTACACTATCAATTTCCTCAGCTCATCCTAAAAAGAGAGTCAGAAGAGATTTGCTTAGTAATTATGTCAATAAATGCAAAAAATTCATGAAACTACAATCTGTTCAGAACACAATGTCAACTCCTCTGCTTTCAAGAGAAATACATTGTGTGTTAGAAAGAACACTTGCATTTGAAGAATGAAAAGAAAGAAGAGAATGAAGAGAGATAAGTAATGAGTAAATTCACATGAAAGTAATTTGACAGTGAATAATCCTAATTCTTAACAGTGAATATCAAATCAATTCTAATCACATCATCTTCACTTACATCACTTCTTCTTCATGCTTCACTATTTCATCATTCATCACATCACTCAATCACACAGTTGAGAACCTTTGATCTCTGATGAAATCATACAGTCAAGGGCCTTCAACCTCTGATGAAACCACATAGTCAGAGACCTTCAATCTTCAGTGAAATCACACAGTCAGGAATCTTTGATCTTTGATGAAATCACATAGTTAAGAGCCTTCAATCTTTGGTGAAATTACACAGTTGAGAGTCTTCAACCTTCAGTGAAATCACATGGTTGAAGGTCTTCAACCTTTGGTGAAATCACACAGTTGAGGACCTTTGATCTTTGGTGAAACCACACAGTTGAGGGCCCTCAATCTTTGGTGAAATCACATGATTGAGAGCCTTTGACCTTCAGTGAAATCACACAGTCAGAGATTCTCAATCTCAGGTGAAATCACATGGTCAGAGGTTCTTAATCTCAGGTAAAATCACACAGTTGAGAGCTCTCAACCTCAGGTAAAACTACATGATTAAGAGCTCTCAACCTTCATTGACAGAGCAATGTCTCACATTACTTTGTTGATAGAGTGATGTTTGACATCACTTTGTTGATGAAGTAATGTTGAATGATGATTGTTTGTGTCTTGAGTCTCTTGATGTTGAAAGATATAGATCTTTGAACAGTGAATGAAGATGAATTCTCATCAGTGAATAATGATGATTGTTTTAAGTGCTGATTAGACTTTGTAGCATAGAGTCATAGCATAGTTGATGGCAACATCATTATACACTTTCAAAGAATAGTAAATGCTATGATTTAAGATGAAATCTTCATTTCTAATGCATAATTTTAACATGCACACTATCAAACTAACTGGCAAAAACTTCCACATGTTTATATCAACTTATACTTGCTTAGTCAGACTAATTCTTGCTTACTCAGCTCACAAATAACTCACAATCTGCACAGAATTGAGTCAGGTTAATCTGCACCTAACTTAAGTCAAAAAAGTTCATTCTATCTGACTTGACACTCAGACTCAACCTGGACCCATGTAACCTATAGGCAACCCACGCACTCAGCTTATGAATTAATAATTTATAAATTATAATATATATACAATGATTTATTTAATTATCTTAAAGAATAAAATGAAGCAATTAGAAAATTTAAATTGTTCTTTAATGCTGAGTTGTAGAATGTCATTGATGTATTAAAAAAGAAATTAACTCAATATTATAAAAAGATAAAAGTTAACTAAAAGTTGTTCTGTAATCTTAATATTATATTGAATTTATGTAATAAGCTTAATATGTACAATATAGAATATTGTTAATTCTCAATAAATATTATATAGCAAGACTGACATATTGTTTTAATAAAGAAAAGATTAAGAAGATTTATATTTAAAATATAAATCTAAGTTTTAACAATATTACAGAGTTAATTATTAGCACTTAAAGAAGAAATCATTAAATAATGATTTGAGAATTCTTAATTTAAAGAAGAAGAAGATAATAACAATAATGAATTACATAAAAAATGTAAAAAAGCATTAAGACACATTTGTGATAGAAGAAGTCTTAAATTATTTGTAAAAATTTTCAGTATTAAATATAAATGTTTTAATACTTAATTACTAAAAGCTGATGAAGAAGTTAAAATCAGTAATGATACAATTTGTAAAAGATGTATTTACAATTTCTGCAGTAAATATTGAAGATAAATGCTTATTTAATATAACTTAAGATGTAATTACATATTGTTGAAATTGACTGAATTTAAACATCATTAAAAACATTATATTGATTAAATATCATAATATGTTCATTCTTGCAGTAAAAGTAATAGAAAGAATTGAAGAGAGATTTGTATTGACAATAATTATTAATAATGATGAAAAAGATTCATCAATAAATGAATTAAATTCAACAGCAATTAAATTATGTATAGAGCTTTTATCAGATCACTACTTCAGTGATAATGATCTTTATAATGATAGTGACTATAAAAACAACATTAACTTCAGACTTTATAATTATGATTAAGATAAGAATATTAATTTAAGATTTAACAATAATGATTATAGTTAAACTTTAAATACAGAAGTGATATAATTAAGTATTATAAATATTTTCAACAGTATACACTCAGAATATGTAATTACTGATGATGGTTATAGTTATAAATTAAGAAAAATTAAAGATTATATAAATTCATTATCTGAAAGACTTACTACAGCAATTGATGCATCAACTATTAAGATTATTAATAATGACTCAACAATTACTGATCTTAATCTTTAAATTATTCACTTAAACAACTCTGCTCAGAGTACATTGACTGTCAATATATATACAGTTTTAAATATAATACAACATTAATTAAAAGAAAAAAGTCTTCTTTATTAATAAAGTAAAAAATTATTAAAGACACTGCATTCACACTTAAAAGTACAAATAAAGTACATTAAGTTCTTAACTGCTTCAGTATTACAATTTTATAAAAGACAGAATCTTTCATCTATTAATATCATTAATGATTTTTTAAAATTAAAAGAAATTCATTCTTTCTTATTTAAAGATTGTGAACTCACAAGCCTCTTATTTATAAGAGACTGATGAGTAAGATATGTAACAATATGAGACACTATGTTACAACAGCTATTCAATGAAGTTTCAATGTTAAGATCTTGTATTGATAAAGATTAATAACTAAGAAACTTAAAAGATTTATATGCAAAGACTGTCTATATAGTACTTTGCTTATCAATCATTGTATAAAAATTCAATTATAATTTAATATAAATATATAATGATATCATAACAATTGTCTTCTCTTCTATGCACTGATTCTTCAGCACATTAATGTATCATCAATGTTATAAATATGTTGTAATTCTGTAAAATCAGATCAGCAAAATATAAGCAATGATTCATTTAACATTTTTATGTATTTTACTTGTTGTCTATCTTAGCTAAACTAATAATCTTATACAATACTTCAAGTTTGCTGCATTCAGACAGATAGTGATTCAGCTTTGTTTGATGATGAATAATATGTAAAATATAAGTGAAATTAACTTTTCTTTATTTTCAAATTAATTAGATCAGTAATCTCTTTATTTAGTTACAATATATAAAAGACTCTTTCTCATGTACAATTTGCATTCATTTCATCTTCAACATCTTAATATATCAAAGTCATAGCAACTTTATGTCTTTGAATGACACTTCTTTCTTGTAACACTTTGTAAATGACATGATAGCAAAAACATAACAACAACAACATTATAATCATTAAGAAAAATAAGAAAGATGTTCTTTCTGCTGTATCTTTTATTAAGAATTCAGCAGAATTGTTAATGATTTCTGTATATATAGCATTTAAAACATTCATGTATTTTAACAATGTTGCAGCTTAAGAGACACACTCATATGAATATAAAGAAATACAACAAGAAATTTTTAAATTTTTATTGCTCTCATCATCAGACATTATTCATCAATACAGTTTTAAACATTAATAAATTGATAAATTTATCAAAACTAATTCTGAAGATTAAGTCTGTAAGAGCTAAGTCAGTTAAGAATATGATGAATATTATAAATAATATTGTTGATATATTTGCTCTGCTGAAATGAAACACAGAAACAAAACATAGCAAAGAAGAATACTGTACATAAGAAACATAAGTGTCTTAAAATGAATTTGTTAACAAAACATTTATATAACAACAATGAGATGTATGCTCTGAATAATGTTGTTATGCAGAAGAGACAGCAGCAGAAATCTTATCATTATATATAGATATGATTGTATTTACTCAATCTTTTTAATGATGAAGTACTATCTTTTCATACCTCATTCTCACTTTCTTAAGTCACAGATAAATCATTGTTGACAGATTTAATTGAAAATGCTTGCTTAATAATCATTGCTGCATCATTAACATCATAAAACATTATCTTTAAGATATAATTGATCTGTAAGAAATCTGCTGCTCAGAAAAGTATTAAGCTTAAAATTATAATTAATGAATATCTTTCTGCTTTGTGTCATACACAACATTCTTCTTTCACAGTAGCATCATTACATACATTACACTTCAATTTCATTTTTATCTCAGCTCTTAAGAATGTTATTACTTCACAATATTATATTCTTAATAATTTCTTTTTCTTCTTGTTCACTCACACTGACATTATCTCAATGTCACATCATAATCATTACATCAACAACAAATTAAATTCTTTCTATTGTCTCTGCTGTTCAAAGCATATCAGCAACAACATTAATCAGTGCAATATTATTAAAAATTAAAATTATAACTATTACAAGATGTTCTAAAAGCTGTGCAACTCAGTTTGACAGAAAGTTTCTTGTCATTTTGTAATGCATTAATGATAACAGATTCTTGCATTCTTTAACTGCTGAATTAATAATTTGCACATATTTATTAATTATATTATCATCATGACAGTCAATGATGTTTATCAGTCTTAACTTCAGCATTATCTTAATCATATATAGACATCATTTATTAAGTGTGTCATCATCTACATCATTTATGTTGCAGAGCATCACAGCAGTCATTATAAGTTTGTAAAGATTTATAATTTATTGTTACTCATAATTTAAAAGCAGTAAGCAGTCATTATAATGTAGACATTTATATTAAATACTTTCTGCTTTATAATTTATTTTCTTAGTTCTCTTATGTTTTGCTGTCATCATCATGTTGCTTACTTTACTTTAAGTATGAACTTCTCTCTCTTTAATTAAGTAACAACATCTTAAAAAGCTCTTATGACTCAATACTGTAACTTAATTACTTCAACAGCAATTACAACATTAATAAACAGTCACTGTTTTTGTCTTCTGTTTCTGATAGCAATGCAGATGCAGAGATGATAAAGTGATTTGATAATATTTTATTAATGTATTAATTGTATTTTGACTTTGCTTCTTCTAAATGATACTATATAAAATATTTTTAATAGAAGTTTTTAATTTCTTAAATCTCATTTATATTTGCACTTCTTCTCTGTTCTTGCATCATATTCTTATTGCAACACTTTCACATTTCTTATATTCTTTATTTAAAATTACTTATTATATTCTGTCAAATATTCTACTCACTTAACTTTATATTGTAACTGTTTTTTTCTTTACTTCTTGCTTAAAATCTCTTCAATTTTGTATTCTTTCTCATTATTTATGAGATCTGACAAGAACAGTTTTGATAAAGAATTATTGTTTAGACAATATTTATAAAACTTTAAATATGAAACATAAAATACATTATGAATTCTGTAATAAGCAGATAGAGTCAGTCAGTATGCTTGTTTATTAATAAGATTGATAATTTAAAAAGACTTAATAAATTTATGCAACAATTTTTTACTTAATCTGTGTTGCTTCAAGTTCTTAATGAACAATAGCATTAAATTGTTGACATTATAGCTTTTTTAAACATAATTTTTGTCAAAGTACTTAACTTATGCTTTTACAGTGACTTATTATTGCTTTATTATTGTAATACAGATTTTTTTTATTTACTACATTCAATCTTTCACTGCTGACATCTCTCTGTCATAGATATTGTTCTTAATGTGTTAAACAATTCTTAAATAATAGCTCATTAATGTCTTAAATAATGTTTAATTAATTGTTGCATATTTTCTGTTTGCATATGCAAACTTTATCATTAACAAACAGAACACTCAGTCATCTTATTCTTCACAACAATAATAATGTAAATAATGTTTTAGAATTTGAATCTATCTTTTAGTTTAATCATCAGTTTATGAATAAAAGACAGTGCTTAATTTTTATTTTACTTAAAGTTGATAACAGAATTCAAATCAATATGCATTAATAAAGATTGACTCTCAGTCTAAAACAATATCTTTAAGTTCTTCATAACAACATATGATCTATTCAATATATATGTTAGCTAACTTGATCACAGTGAGTTTTTTAATAACAGAAATGTATTAAGTCATCTTTGTAAAATAATTCACAATTATCAATATAAAGTCATAAACATCAGCTTCTTATCTGCTAAACAGCAAGTCAGTGATCATATTCATTGTTATTTTCTCTTATGATTGAATAGATAGTGATAATAACTGTAATTTATCATATAAGTGATGTCTTAATACTTAAACTCTTAAACATACAGTACATAAAGCAACATATTTTTAAACATTATTTATTATATTAACTCAATAATACTTTCTAAACAGCAGATTGATTGTTCTGTCTACTTTATAATGTTTTGTTAGAACATCATCATAATGCAGCTTTATAAGCTTATTCTTAATGACTTTATTAAATAATATGTATATCTTGCTTTTGTGATAAAGTAGTTCAGTAAAATTAAATATTTATAAATCATCATTAACATCTTAATAGCTGCAGTTACTCTATGCTTTCAAGTCTTATCACATCTTTACTGTTAAAACATCAGTGTTCTACAAAAGATAAACAAATTCAAGAAAGAATAATTATTTCTTATTATGTACTGTTTTGCTCTCAATCACTTTCTGAATCAATATACATAAAATAAACTGTTTATAATTAGTAATTTCAGCAACAGAGTTAAGCAGCTCTTCTGCTACATTATATATAGATAAACTAAATATATAATCTGTCATGATATCACTATGTACTCATATCAAATCATAGTCAAATTCCTTACACAATGATTGATAAGCAAAGTACTATATAGACAGTCTTTACATACAAATCTTTTAAGTTTCTTAATTATTAATCTTTATCAATACAAGATCTTAACATCAAAACTTCATTGAATAGCTATTGTAATGTAGTGTCTCACATTGTTACATATCTTACTCATCAGCCTTTTATAGATAAGAAACTTATAAATTTACAATTTTAACAATTTTATCTTTTTAAAGAGTGACAATTCATTACATTATAATATGCAGACAAGAAGTCAGCAAAATAAAATAAAGTTATTCTTTAATTATATTGAGATTTAAGTAATTTTTAAAGAATGAAAATCTGCAGAGATTTAGACTGCTATTTAAACTGTAAAGAAGAAGAATTAATATTTAGATGAACAGATCTGTCTGATTGAAATTAAATAGATCAATAATGAGAAAAAACAATAATTTATGAAAATTAATTGTAAACTGCAAATATTTAATATGTATAATGAGATTAACAAACTTCTGAGAAATAAAGACTCTTAAGTTTTATTTGAGAAAGAACTGCATACAGAATCTTTTTATACTTTTATTAATTTTTTAAATTTAATGAAGTGATATGCATTCAAAGTTGTGTATGTACTTTCAGCAAAATGAACTCAACAATTAAAGAACTTACTCATATATAATGAGAAGTTCATCTATAAATATACTGAATTTATATACAGTACTGTAACAGCATTTTGCTTAATCTCTAAAAACTTCTTTAATAATTATAATAAAATTCTCTTTGTTATGCAGTTCTTAGCAGAAAAACCTTGAGATGCATAGTTTTGTCACATTAATGAGAGCAAACTTTTAAATAATAAATTATAAATATTCTTTTCAGAGTTTCTGCTCAATCTCATTGAGAACTTAATGAACTGCAGACTTAGCACAGTACAGAAATACTTGAAAGTCATATAGAAATTTATTTAATTAGTTTAAGCTTTTATAACATATTTTAACATACTGAAAAATCAGCTTTTAAGCTATATAAAGAAACAGAGAATAAGTTATTTTTTTATAAAATTTTAATTAAAGATTTAAATGACTTTAATCAACTATTAAGATTTCTTAAAGATAAAAAAAAGTCTAATAATTCTTATTGTTAAGCTAGAGATTAATCAGTGATCTGTAGACAATTATACAGTTTGAAGTCACATTATTAAGAAAATTTATAAATATTGCTTACATTCTTTCACTTAAACAGCAAAGTCACAGCAGAACAATCATTTCAATTTTAAGATTATGAAATTAAGTCATTATCATAATGCAGATAAACTTCATTTTGAGATTGATGTCAAAAAGAATAACTGCTATAATTGTGAAAGATCAAGTCATTTCATAAAGAACTGCAGAAATTTCTTAAAAAATCTTAATTACATTAAGATTAATGCAGTTAAGACAGAGTTTTGTTGACTGTGCTTTAGTAATGAAAATTAAATCAGAGATCATAAAGAAATTTAACATTATAAAAAAGATTAAGTTTAAATTAAATTCAGTTAAGTCTTTATCAGTGTACTGTTAAACATTGCAGTAAAGATTAATGTAATAACTTAATGATATGCTGTTTACTTATTAACTGACATAAGTTAATGCAGAACTTCTGAGATCAAAGCTTTGAAAGAGACAATATATTTATTGTTATGATGCATATTTAATGAAATATAAACTCATCAACAGTTAAAAATAAGAGCAAACTGAAGAGCAGTTATTTTATATTTTAAATAAAAATGAATTTAAACTCATTTTTGATCTCTTAGATCTGAAATGATAACACATTCATATTAATTATGACTTGCATACATAATACTATAAGATAAAACAAATGTCTCTGATTATTGATAAGTCTGAAATATTTATCAACAACATTTAAAATCAATCTGCTGTTTATACATTGTTGATGATGTCTAAATCAGACTCATCTACAACTGCTGTACATATTGTTAATAATACATCAGCATTATCTCAACAATACAATAAATATGTAGATGTATTCTCTGAAGAGAATGTTGATAAGTTATTATCTCATTAAGATCATGATCATATCATAAAGACAAAGAGACATAAATCATTTTATGATTTATTTTATAATTTGTTAAAAACAGAGCTACAAGTGCTTAGAGAATATTTAAATAATGTTTTAATAAAAAGATAAATATAACATTTCATCAGCTCTGCAGAAGCATCAATTCTGTTTATTTTAAAAAATGAAGAGAGCTTACATCTATATATTAACTACAAAGATCTTAACAAAATTACTATCAAGAATTGTCACTCTCTGTTGCTGATTAGTGAGACACTTAATTATTTAAGTGAAGTTAAGATGTTCATTAAACTAAATCTTAAGAATGCTTATCACTGCATTAGAATCAAGAAAGACAATGAATGAAAAACTGTATTTTATATATGTTACAGTCATTTCAAATACATAATTATGTCATTTAAATTAATTAATGTCTCAGTAACTTTTCAAGCCTATATTAACTGAGCATTAACTAAACTAATCAATGTCTTTTATATAATATATCTAAATAATATTCTGATCTATTTCAATTCTTTAAAAGAACATCAAAGTCATGTAAAACAAATTCTAAAGCAACTTTAACAATTTAAACTGTATGCAAACTTAAAGAAGTGTGCTTTTTATATTATATAAATGAAATTTCTTAAATTTATTATCTTCATTACTGATGTTTCAATGAATTAACAATAAGTCAAAACTATAAAGAAATGACTGATATCTAGAAGTTATTATGAGATACAAATATTTCTAAAGTTTACAAACTTTTATCATCACTTTATACAGAGCTATTCTAAGATTACTGCTTCTTTAACTGATCTGTTAAAAGGCAGTAAGAACAGCAAGAAGATAGATATCTTTAAGTAATTATAAATGACAGTATAAGCATTTTATAAGCTTTACAACATCTTTACATAGACATCAATTCTGACACACTTTAACTTAAAGCTAAGAGCTTAAGTTGAAACTGATGTCTTAATAATTGAGTTTGTTAAAAGATGACATCACACTAATAGCATAGCTATTATAAGTTATATATTTAACACTCTTTCTAACCTGCAATCAGCCCACAATCAACTCACAGATATAAAGAGTGTGCATAGACAGCAGTTCAAACTTGTAATCTTTGAGCTTACTTTCTCATCATGAACTTAAATCATCAGCTAAGATAACCTAGACACATATCTCTCTAAGGTTTTAGACAAGAAATTAAATCACTGCATTAACTTAGGCTCATAATCTGTTAAAAGGTGGCATCACACTAATAGCACAGCTATCATGAGTTATATATTTAACAGAGTTAATGAATATTTATTTATAGCTTTAGATAGATGCTCAATAACACTCTGTTGTCTTCTGATTAAGAAAGTTAAACTTAACTGAAACACACTATAAAATTTATGATCAAGAATTGTTGACAATTATGAAGACATTTAAACATTAATGACATTATCTTAAGAGTAGTCATTATCTTATTGAGGTACTCATGAATCACAATAATCTATGAGAATTTATAAATGTAAAATCATTAAATAAAAGATAAGCACACTAAGTTATGAAACTAGCTGCTTATAATTTCATAATTACACATTAATTAAAGAAAACAAACTCTGTTAATGTGTTGTTGAGGCATTCTGACTACAAAGTTGAGAAAAACATAAACAGATTGCTGTCAACATTGCAATAAAAGCTGATCACATTATCTTAAGAGTTAAAATTAAACATTACTGCTCTAATTAGTCAGATCAATGCTTAAAGCTTAGATTTGCAAATTATGCTGATCATTTTATTAAAAGAATATTGATTAAGTACTCAGACTGAAGATCATAACTGTTAAGAATAAGTTAATGAAAGATTTAGAAAGTCTTCATTCAAAAATGAATTAAAGAACAATGACTATATATTTAATTTATTTATATACAACATAGCAGAAAAGCTGCTTAATTTTATTGCTGAAATTACTGATTATAAACAGTTCATTTCATATGCATTGATTCAGAAAGTAATTGACAACAAAATAATACATAATAAAAAGCAATTATTCTTTCTTAAACTTATTTATTTCTTGCAGAATACTGATGTTTTAACAGTAAAGATGTAATAAGATTTAAAATTACAGAGTAATTGCAGTCATTAAGACATTGATGATAGTTTATAAATGTTTAATTTTACTGAACTATTTTGTCACAAAAACAAGATATACATATTATTTAATGAAGTCATTAAGAATAAACTCATAAAGCTGCATCATAATGATGTTTTAGCAAAACATTATAAAGTAAACAAAACAATTAACTTGCTGTTTAGAAAGTATTATTGAGTTAATATGATAAATAATGTTTAAAAATATGTTGCTTTATATATTGTATGCTTAAGAATTTAAATATTAAGACACTGTTTATATAATAAATTACAGTTATTGTCACTATCTACTTAATTATAAAAGAAAATAACAATGAACATAATTACTGACTTGCTGTCTAGTAGATGAGAGACTGATGTTTATAACTTTATATTGATAATTATAAATTATCTTATAAAGTGTTGAGAAGTGATGTTCTAGCTGCTTCTATGAAGTAAAGTAGAACTAGTGTCAGAAACTGAGTAAAGACTTTATTTACATTGACTACAGTTAACATTCTTTCTACTTCTTCTGTAATTCTCTCAATCAAGATGTACTCATAGACAACACAGTTTAGAGATTTCATTAAACAGTATAGTATAGCATAAGTATTTACTTTCTTTCAATAAATTATGAGCTCAGATTAGCAAGAAGCTTCTTAGAGAAAGTGCATACTTTTAGTGTGATGATAGCTGAGTATGTTGATTTTTAAGATTTATAAAAGATTTATAATAAATTCAACTCTAGCAGAATTAGCACACTGATGATAGCTATATACACTGATTATTGAGATTCACAGTCAATTCAGCTTTAGTAGTATTACTGATTATTAAGATTTATAATAAATCTGACTTTAGCAGAATCAGCATTTTGCAGCAGCTGAGTATGTTTAATTTAAAAGATTCATAAAAAATTAATCTCAACAAAAATTAACATTTACAGTTACTCAAAAAGCACTGTTCTTTGACAGCTTAATATGAGTCATTAAGATAAATAAACATTATTATTTTACAAAATAAAAGATATAAAAGCTTTCTATTTGTTTTATTTATATTATCTTCAATGCATACATTATTATTTTACTTTATTCACTTCTTATACTATGTATCAACTATCATCATCATAAACTTCAACAACTTCTTTATAAAGCAATGACTCATCTTAATTTTTATTCACAAAAACTGCAATCAATGATTCACTCTTATGAGAAAATAACTGATAAAAGAAGATCTATAAAATGTTATTAAAGTCTTAGTAATTAACATACTGATCAGTGAATTCTTAAACTCATTTTTTTTTCAGCAGTCTCAGCTTTAAAAATCAGAAAACTGATATAAAGATTTTATATTAATTTATTATTTACATAAATGCAGATGATTAAAAATATCTGATGAACAAAATCAGCACAAAGAATGTTTGAAATATATTAAAGTTTAAGTATAAAAAGAAGCTGCAGATGACTAAAAGACAATATTTAATGAAGTTTGTTGAATATAAAATGTTAAAAAATATATTCATTAAAGAAGCATAAATTTATCTGAGTAAACTCAGCAGAAAGATTGCTGCAACTCAGTTTGATATAATTAAATTATTTAAATTAAAATGATGATTTTAAACACTGCTTTAAATGCTATCAGTTAAGTATGTTGTAATCTGTGATGTCATTGATGCTCAGAATAATTTAAACATCAAGAAAAATTTATAAAAGCTTTAAAAGAAAGAGATACAGCTTAAAATTGATGAGATTGTCATTGTTTTATGAATAGATAAACAGAAAGAAGATTAATGTTTAATGAATTAAAACTGCAGTTTATTAAATTACTGCATAGTTAATATTAAGCAACATTATTGCAGATCATTTAGCTTAGACAGTAATCATTTTTTTTATTATTTTATTAAATGCTTTCTTTACAATAACTTTCACTTTATCAAAGATTGCAAATTTCTTTCTGATGTTAAGCAAAATGCTTAAAAGAAGACAAGCAAATTAACTGTAATCAAACTATACAGATTAACTGCAGTTAAGTTGTATCAGAAGTTAATTTATAAAGAAAAAGAAAAGAAATACAGAATCTTTAATACAGAAATCAGTAACAATAATAATGATGATTTCTTCTCTGAATCTGAAGAGAAAGAAAAAATTAATAATGAAATTGCTGCTCTGTTTAAGAAGACTGTCAGTAAGATGCTTAAATTTAAATAAGTTGCAGACTTTAAATTCTTCTCATATATAACTGATTAACTTTAACTCTTCAGTGACCTTCTTATATGAATGAGATGTTGATAAATTAAAGTTTAGAAAGAACATTTATACTTTTATTATTGTAAAGTAATCATTATATAAGTTAGATCAGAAAATTCTATAAGACTGAGTTCAACACTTTATGTGTTTAAATTTGAGATCAATCTTCTGTTAAGAAAGTGAATATATAAAATGAAACTGCATAAAAGCTTTAATTAACACTGTCTTTAAATGTATGATAAGTACAGCAAGACTATAATAGAAGCATCAGAGCAAGATAAAGTCTATATAGTTAAGTATATTGTAAAAAGTCTTAATAAATTTACTTTAATATCTACAGTGTACACATTACATTCAGAGACTGTCTTTCTTGTTATTGCTTTAGATGCAAGCTTATATGTTTAGACTCATAAACATAATCTTATGACTGACTTCTTAGATATTGATACTGCATCATTGAATGAAAAAATCAAGACTTATAAGCTTTGACATCAATGATTTGTTTATCTTAATTCTGCAAAGTTGCATAATCTTTATAAGATGACAATTCTTGAAAAGTCAATTCTCATTATTGAGAATAATGAGAATATATGTGAGATTTATGTTCTAATTAAGTTCATCAACAAGTGAAATTACACTGTAAGTAAAAGAAAGATTAACATTCTTGTTTTTGTCTTCATTGACATATATAACTCATTATTCTTGTTATTTAATGAATATCAGTACTTTCTGAAGATAGTAGATAATTATTCTCAGAAAATATAAATAATATTGTTAAAGTAATATAATAAGATCTTACAGACACTGCAAGAATGATGACTGAAGACTGAACTTCAGATTGATGTAAAGATTCTTGCTGTATAAAGCAACAATGAAATGAAGTTAAAGTTCACTTTAAATGACTGATGCAAGTCTCTTAACATTACACTGCAATACACAGTGCTCTACATGTCAATTTAAAATGATGTTGTCAAAAGAATCATCTAAATCACTGAGAACTCAGTGTGCATTATAATTAAAGAGACACAACTGTCAATAAAGTTCTAAGTACAGACAGTATAGACAAATGTTTATCTTTATAATTAAACAGCAACTGATTTCTTAATTAACAGTAAGCAAATAACTTCTGAGAAAGCTTTCACTGATGTGAAGTCATTTATTAATTATATCTATATATGAAAATGCAAATATTACAGTTATTGTTGTAAAGAATAAGATGATTAAGTGTTCTTTCTATTAATGATAGAATTTGTGTATGCAAATAAAAAATATATAATAATTAGTTAAACATTGTTTAAGACATTAATGAGTTATTATTTAAGAATTACTTAACACATTGAGAACAACATTTATAAAGAAAAGATGTCAGCAGCAAAAGATTGAGCACAGTAAATGAAGAAAATCTGTATTATAATGATAAAATAATGATAAGTCACTGTGAAAGTGTAAGTCAAGTATTTTAACAAAAATTATATTCAAAAAGCTACAACATCAGCAATCTAATGTTATTGTTCATTAAGAACTTGAAGCAATACAGATTAAGTAAGAAACTGTTGTATAAATTCATTGAATCTTTTTAAATTATTAATCTTATTAATAAATAAGCATACTAACTGACTTTATCTGCTTATTATAGAATTCATAATGTATTCTATATCTTATATTTAAAGTTTCATAAATGTCATCTAAATAATAATTCTTTATCAGAACTGTTCTTTTCAGATCTCATAAATAATGAGAAAGAATACAAGATTGAAGAGATCTTAAACAAGAAATAAAGAAAAAAACAGTTACAATATGAAGTTAAGTGAGTAAAGTGTTACAGTCTTCTAAGCCTAATGGCTAAAAGCTATAATCCTAATGGTAAATCTATGATATGAGTAAAAGATGATTGAATGTAAGGGCTACAATGACTACTTAAATAGTAGCTAAGCAACTCACTAAGGTACATGACTGAGTCCATGTGACTAAATGACTAAGTAGACTATTTGCCTAATAGGTGAAGGCAGCAGCAGTGAGATAAGCTATGATCAGGTGATAATTCTGACAAGTGTCATAAACAAAAGAAACTGCAATGTTCTCATTGCTATGTCTTTGTCTGAATAGCCTGTGCTTTATAGGCTTGAAAATGCAGCAATGATGATGTGCTTGTGAGGTGATGTCAAGGTGTTATGACTGAATGGCTCAATGATGATGTGACAGTGAGGTGTCTTGAAATTGATTTGACAATGGGATGTTAACAAGGTGATAGTGTGAGTGAAATGCTTGCATAAGTTGTAAATCATTAGATAAGACTTTGTGCTGTAAGAAAAAGATGTGATGAGCTTCTTTTATATAGATATGGAGCCTTGTGGAGTCTTTGTGTCATGATGAAAATGATTGTATAGGTCAGTGATGATAAGATGTGATATGATGTTTGTGTGATGATTTGATGTAGTACCTTCACATAGTAAGATAAGTGATAAGATACTTGAGGCTGTCAAAGCTGATGATTTATCTTATTGTGGTGATGTTTTAACTCAAAATTGACTCAAAAGGACAGCATAATTGAGTCTTCATTGATGAAGAATTTTGTGCATAGTAGATCACATGATGATATGCATGTCAGTAGGATTTTAAGATGTTTTAAAGACTAAATCAGTCTCTCAATAATCTATAGTAAGCTTATTTCATTTCAAATCAATATTAGTCTCTTCTTTTGTCAAGATATTCATGCCTAATAGAACTCTGATGCAGAGATCATTCACTAAATAGACTATGATATCTAGTCTGATTGATGATGATGAGATGACTATGATGATGAGTAACTTCATTAACTAATCAAGAACTTGCTTTCTGAAAAAGCTCTCTGTCATTATAAGGAGTGTTTGTTTGATTTTAGCCTTATTCACTAGACTTTGATCAATAAACATAGTTGTGCTTTCAGTATCTAGGCAAATAGTCATTTTCTGCTCAGTGTCATGTCAAAATAGAATTGCTTTGACAGCAGTGTATTCATGAACTGATAATTGTGAGATGACAACAACATTCTGAAGAATGTACTCAATGTAATTGACTTGCTGAGTAGCTACCTTAGTGATACTGAAATGAGTGTCAACTTCATGTCAATTAAGAATGTGATTTCAAAGGTTTTCACTTGTTTCTAGAGGCGTTTCACATGAACAACATGAATAGAGTGAATCATCATATTGAGTAGACTGCATAGAGTCATTGAAGAAGACATCAGTGTGATGTAAAGGTTCAGAGATGTTGACATGATGTGAAGATTCATTTTTAATGTTATTATTGAGAGACAATGCATCATTTGACTCATATGCTCTGTATGACTTATTCATTTTGATGAAATAGATGAGGCAAGGTGACAGTAAGACTTCATTTTGATGTTTAAATTGTGATTTGTTTTGTTGATCATTCAAATACTCAGGGCAATGAAGCTGTCAGTTGTTACTAATGAAATCATATGATGATGTGTGATTCAGTTGTTGCACTTCATAGTCTCAATTATTTGTTTCATAGTCTTGATTATTCATTTCATAGCCTTGATTCACAGCATTTTCAGAGACATTATTTGACAAGTAGTTGAAGTGACAAGGCTGTCAATCATTATCAGCAAAATTGTATGATGATAATTGACTTTAAGGTTACAATTCATAGTCTCACTATTCATATTAGTATGAAGACTGACTGAACAGACATTTTCACATGTCTTTGTGTTTCTTTAGCTGTTCAATAAAGCTAGTCATCATCATGTCATATCTAAGCTGCAGAATGTCACACTGAAGTTCAGAATTGAGCTTGTTTCAGACTAATGACAGCTAATTTAACATGAATAAGTCAGTGTTTCTTTCATTTCAAATCATTGCTTGCACATAAGCTGTAAGGCTAATGCAGTCATTTTGTAAGTCATTAAGAGTAAATTATAAAGCAAGTAAGACATCTAAGGTGGCTTGCTCTGACTGCTTAAATTGAGTCATTAAGATATCTACTCAGTTTTTGATGCTGAGATCTTCATGTAAACTGTTCTGTTGTAGATCTGACAGTTTGATGACATATCACTATTGAGTAAAGTCACAAAGACAAATGTGAAGACTAATGTGAATAAGATGTGTGTTCTTAATCATGATGGCGGCCTTTGCTTAACTCAGAAAGAGATGCACATCACAGTAATATATATTCTTTTTTAGCTGAACAAAATTGTTCTTTTCATATGTATCATTGAGGTGTGAATCAAAATAGTCAATATTCTCTGATTAAAAGACTAGTGATGATGTAATGATGAGAGACAGCAAGAATTCTTAATAATAGTTATGTTCAAGCTCTTCTTTCTTTCTATTGCTGATACACTTATCATTCATTTCTTTCATATCATAGTCACTGTTATAATCATTATTTCATCTCAGCTCAAAAGCAGATCATCTTGTATCAGGCTTGAAAGCAGATCTTTTTGCTGAGATAGATGTAAGAGCTGAAAGATGTAAATATGATAAATTAATTGTTGTTGACTTCTCAGCTTAATGAGATTGATCAGACAATTTTAAAGAGCTGATAAATCATCATGACTGTGATCTTGATTCAGAACAACAAAGCAAAGTAATTAGAATTTCTTGCATGTCACTCATCAACTTGTTTATCATACAAGTCTGTTGTTTCAAGACATTTAGACAGGCAGATTCACTAGATGACTGTTTGACTTCAGAAGAGAAAGATAACAAGACTTATATGATTAAAAGACTTTCTTTCATGTCTTTTAGATTGAGAGACTCATTTTGAGCAAAAGAGTCAGATAAATAAGCTGAAGACATAGCTTTGTACTGATATAAAAGTAGAATAAGATAGTAGTGTTTAGCTTGTTGAACTACAATGGTCTGAATGAATGTAGAGTAGAGAGATAGAGTAGTGAAAAGGTGATTAGATGAACAGGCAAATCAATGTGTCATTAATGTTTTGATGAGATTAAGGAAGGTGGTGAGGTATTGAGGCAGGATGAAAGCAGAATGAAAGTGAAGAACAAAGAGATTATTAAATATAAAGATTTAATGCTGAGTCTTCAAGTTAATGCTACCATATTGTTACAGTCTTCTAAGTCTAATGACTAAAAGCTACAATCCTAATGGTAAATCTATGATATGAGTAAAAGATGATTGAATGTAAGAGCTACAATGACTACTTAAATAGTAGCAAAGTGACTCACTAAGGCACATGACTGAGTTCATGTGGCTAAATGACTAAGTAGACTATTCATCTAATAGGTGAAGGCGGCAGCAATGAGGTAAGCTGTGGTCAGGTGATAATCCTGACATAAAGTACTTGATAGAATATAATGAGTGATTTTGAGTAAAGAATATAAGAAATGTAAAAGTGTTGCAATAAGAATATGATGTAAGAACAGAGGGAAAGTGTAAGTGTAAATGAGATTGAAAAGATTAAAAACTTTTATTGAAAATATTTTATATAATATTATTTAAAAGAAGTGAAGTCAAAACACAATTAACACATTAACAAAACACTATTAAATCACTCTGTTATCTTTGCATTCACATTGCTATCAGAAGCAAAAGACAAGAACAGTGACTGCTTATTAATGTTATAATTATTGTTAAAGTGATTAAGCTGCAGCATTAAGTTATAAGAGCTTTTTAAGATGTTGTTATTTAATTGAAGAGAGAAAAGCTCATATTTGAAGTGAAGTAAGCAACATGATGATGACAGTAAAGTGTAAGAAAATTAAGAGAATAAATTATAAAATAAAAGATATTTAATATAAATATCTATATCATAGTGATCACTCATTACTCTTAAATTATAAGCAACAACAAATTATAAATCTCTGCAGACTTACAATGATTACTGTGATGTCTCATAATATAAATAATGTAAATGATGATATGCTTAATAAATAATATCTATATACAATTAAGATGATGCTGAAGCTGAGATTGATAAACATTATTGACTGTCATAATAATAATATAATTAACAAGTACATGCAAGTTATTAATTTAATAATTAAAGAATGCAGAAACCTGTTACTGTTAATATATCATAAGATGACAAGAAACTTTCTGTTAAACTGAGTTGCATAACTTTTAAAGTATCTTACAATAATTGCAATTTTAATTCTTAACAACATTACACTGACTGATGTTGTTGCTGATATGCTTTGAACAGCAAAGACAATAAAGAAAATTCAACTTGTTACTGACATAATGATTATGATGTGACATTGAGATGATGTTAATGTGAATAAATAAAAGAATAAGAAAATTGCTGAAAATATAATATTATGAAGTGACAACATCTCTGAGAGCTGAGGTAAAAATGAAATTAAGATGCAATGTATATGATAATATTATTATGAAAGAGAAATGTGACATATAATGCAAAGCAGAGAGATGTTTATTGATTGTAGTCTTGAGCTTAGCACTTTTTTAAGTGATAAATTTCTTGTAAATTAATTATATCTCAGAGATAATGTTCTGTGATGTTAACAGTGTAGTGATGATCATTAAGCAAGCATTTTCAATTAAATCTGTCAACAATGACTCATCTATGACTTAAGAAAGTGAAGATGAGATGCAAAAAGATGATATTTTATCATTAAAAAGATTAAATAAATACAACTATGTCTACATACAGCAACAAGATCTCTGCTGCTGTCTTTTTTATGCAACAACATTATTTAAAGTGTGCATCTTATCATCATTGTGCAGACATTTTGTCAGTAAGTTTATCTTAAAATATTTACATTTCTTATATTCAATATTCTTTTTTATCACATTCTGTTTCTGCATTTCATTTCAGCAGAGCAAGTATATTAATGATGTTGTTTACAGTATCTGTTACATTCTTAACTAACTTAATTCTTGCAGACTTAATCTTCAAAACTGACTCTGATAAATTTGTTAACTTATTAATGTTTAAGATTGTGTTGATGAACAATGTCTAATGATAAGAACAATAAAAATTTAAAGATTTCTCATTGCATTTCTTTATACTTATATAAGTGTATCTCTTAAACTTCAACATTATTAAAATGTGTTGATGTCTTAAATGCTATACATATAAAAACTACTAACAATCTCACTGAATTCTTAATGAAAGACACAGCAGAAAAAATATCTTTTTTATTTTTCTTAATAATTATAATATTGCTGTTGTTACTCTTTTGCTATTGTGCTGTTTACAGAGTGTTACAAGAGAGAAGCATTATTTAAAGATATGAAGTTGCTATGACTTTGATATAGTAAAGTGTTAAAGATAAAATGAATGTAAGTTATGTATGAGAAAGAGTTTCTTATATATTGTGACTGAACAAAGAAATCATCAATCTAACTGATTCAGAAATAAAGAAAAGTTGATTTCATTTATATTTCATATATTATTCATCATTAAATAAAGCTGAATCATCATCTATTTAAATGTGACAAACTTGAAGTATTATGCAAGATCATCAGCTTAGCTAAGATAGGCAACAAGTAAAATATATAAGAATGTTAAATAAATCATTACTTACATCTCATTAACTTAATTTTACAAAATTACAACATATCTATAATGCTGATGATACATCAATGCACTGAAGAATCAGCATATAGAAGAAAAGACAATTATTATGATATTACTATGTATTTATATTAAATCATAGCTGAATTTCTTACACAATGATTAATAAGTAAAGTATTATATAAACAGTCTTTGCATACAAATCTTTTAAGTTTCTTAGTTGTTAATCTTTATCAATACAAGAGTTTAACATTGAAACTTCATCAAATAGCTGTTGTAATGTAGTGTCTCACATTGTTACATATCTTACTCATCAGCCTCTTATAGATAAGAGACTTGTGAGTTTACATAATTATTATTTTCTAATTTATTCTCAGATAAAGACTCTCTAAATCTCTCATTAACTTGTTCTTAACAGTTATGATCTTCAGTCTGAGTGCTTAATCAATATTTTTTTTATAAAATAATTAATATAATTTACAAATCTAAGCTTTAAGTGTTGATCTGATTAACTAGAGCAGTAATGCTTGATTTTAATTTTTAAGATAGTGTAATTAGCTTTTATTGCAATGTTGACAGCAATCTGTTTATATTCTTCTTGACTTTGTAGTCAGAGCATCTCAACAGCACATTAATGAGATTTGTTTTCTTTAATTAATGTGTAATTATGAAATCATAAGCAGTTAGCTTCATAACTTAGTGTGTTTATCTTCTATTTAATGATTTTACATTCATAAATTCTTATAGATTATTGTGATTTATAAATATCTCAATGAGATAATGACTATTCTCAAGATAGTGTTGTCAGTGTTTAAATGTCTTTATGATTGTCAACAATTCTTGATTATAAATTTCATAGTGTGTTTTAATTAAATTTAACTTTCTTAATCAGATAACAACAAAATGTCATTGAATATTTATTTAAAACTGTAAATAGATATCTGTCAATAAGATGACTGTCAGGTCAGGTCAGACTTAGATTTTAGAACTTAATCTGACTTACTGAGCTCTACTTTGCAATCTGACTTGACTCTGTGCAGAGTCAGATTTCAGACAGAGTTAAGTTAAGCTATTCTTGACAGTCTGAACTAGATCAGAATTAGTTAGCTTCTGTTATTAAGCAGCTTTATATTGGCAGCAGCTATTATTACAACATTTTTGATTAGCATTGTGCACAATTCTTCTTGTTTGACTACATGTCTGCTTTATAAGCATTATATATAAGCATTATTAACTTAATTATCAGATCACTCATTCTCTACAGAGCAAAAATACATTAACTAGTACACTCTATCTTCTTAGTAAGTCTGCAACATATAAAAGATTACTTTCATCTTTTGCAATTTCTCTGATATTATCAGATTCTCTTTCTTATGTAGCTCAGCAACTATATCACAAATAAGTCATGAAAGAGATTCTCAATATACAAGAGCTTATATTTTCAAAAAATGTACAAAGATATGTCTTACTTATCTTCTGCAAGTTCATAATGACTGACTAATTTCACTTTAAGCTGTCATTGTACTGATCAAAAATCTCTTCAATCAGCAGTGAGAAGAATTCTGAATTTAAAATGAAAGAATGCAGCTTCTGTCAATACTGCTGCTGCTGCATTGCATGAGTTGATCAGAGAGTGTTAAAATTGAGTGTTTTAATTTAGTTTAATGATGCAATCATGTGACTCACTTAGCTCTTTTTGTGCAGAAACTGATTTGAAAGAAAAAGAATTGTTAATGATTCAATCTTTTTCTTTAAAGATGTCATGCTTAACAGTCTGTTCTTTGCTTTCATTTCATGAGCTTAATTCTGTTTCATACATCTTTATCTGTAATTCATATTCTGTCCTCTTCAATGAATCTTGTATTGTCAGATTCACAAGCTTTAGAGTCTGCTTGATATTTCTTTATAACTTTGACTTTCATCATAGCTCTGTCATGCTATACAACATAATTTTAATGTCAGTTTCTCTACTGTGAGAAGATCTATACTTAATAAAGAAATTGCAACTAACATGATTGAGATACTACACTTTACAAATTGTATTTATTGCTTTAAATTTCCCAGATAGTAGCTTGAGAAGAAATGATCATGAATCAATAAATCTGAATAATTGTGCAGCTTGATTTAAATTGATCTTAGTTATCTACAAATTCACTGATAACAAAAAC
>JAABUY010001039.1_pt1 | contig 40142 bp, 42 predicted proteins | sample 5560271 | NCBI WGS metagenome assembly JAABUY01 (sample SAMN10711886, study PRJNA513374) | rock metagenome | isolation source: Antarctica rocks | place: Antarctica: Victoria Land, University Valley
GCACCGCGGAAACTGCGGTGATCAGCCGTTGCGACCGCTACAAGCGATTGCTGGGCCGTTAGCGGCCATGATTTCCAACCGGGTTGCGCGACATCGCCCGAACCTCACTCCGACAGGCTGCTAGGCTCGACGATGTGCCGAAGGAGTGCCGCCGATGCGCCGTCTTGCCGTTATCTGTCTAGCCGCCCTGGCGGCCGCAGCGCCTGGGACCGGACACGCCCAGGACGCGGCGCTGCAGCAGGCGGTGCGCGCGCCGGACCGCAGCGCCGCCTTCATCGCCCGCGACAGCGTTCGCCACCCGCTGCAGGAACTCGCGTTCTTCGGCGTCGGCGCAAATGCCAGCGTGATCGAGATCTGGCCCGGCGGCGGCTACTGGACCGAGATGCTGGCCCCGCTGCTGCGCCGGTCCGGCGCCTACCGCCTGGCGCTGCCGCCGGCTGCCGGCCATGCCGCGGACACCCCGCTCGGCCGCAAGCTGGCCGCTGACCCCGCGACCTATGGTCGCGTCATGCTGACCGAGCTTGGCCCGGGTCACTACGACATAGCGCCTCCCGAAAGCGCCGATTTCGTGCTGACGTTCCGCAACCTGCACAACTGGATGAAGCAGGGCGATGCGCCGCAGGTGGTGGCGGCGTTCTACAAGGCGTTGAAGCCGGGCGGCATCCTTGGCTTCGAGGAGCACCGTGGCAGCAGCGCCCGCCCGCAAGACCTACAGGCGCTTAGCGGCTACGTGCGGCAGGACTACGCCACGACGCTGATCGAGCAGGCCGGCTTCGAGCTGGTAGGGTCGTCGGAGATCGGCGCCAACCCGAAGGACACGACGGACTGGCCCAAGGGGGTGTGGACACTGCCGCCCGACCTCCGCTTGGGCGAGGTGGACCGTGCGAAGTACCTGGCAATCGGCGAGGCGGACAACTTCGTGCTGAAGTTCCGCAAGCCGGGCGGCTGAGGCAAGCCGCCGTGAGCCGGGCGTTCGTGTCCGAAGCGGCCGAGGAGGCGCGGGCCGCCGCGCTTCCGGAGCGGCCGGTCAGCCCGCACGCCAACTTCGTGACGCCGCGCGGGTTGGCGCTGATCGAGGCCGAGCTGGCGGCGCTGCAATCGGCGCTTGGCACCGCAGACGACGGCACGCGGCAAAGGCTGTCGCGCGACCTGCGCTACTGGCGGGCGCGGCGGGCGAGCGCGCGGTTGGTGGAGCCGCGACAGGCGGCGCCGGACGAGGTGGTGTTCGGCGCCATCGTCGCCATCCGACGCGGCACGGCCGCAATCCGCTTCCGCATCGTCGGCGAGGACGAGGCCGACCCCACGCAGGCGCTGCTGAGCTGGACCTCGCCGCTGGCGACGGCGCTGCTGGGGGCGGGCGTGGGCGACAGCGTGGAGATCGGCGGCGGGCGCGAGCCGGCGACGGTGACGGCCATCGAGGCCTGAAGCCCGATCAGCCGCGCCGGCGCTGCGCCGCCAGCAAGGTGTTCTCCAGCAGGCAGGCGATGGTCATCGGGCCGACGCCGCCCGGCACCGGCGTGATCCAGCCGGCGACCGCCAGCGCCTCGTCGAACGCGACGTCGCCGACCAGCCTGCCGTCGGGCAGCCGGTTGATGCCGACGTCGATCACCGCCGCCCCGGGCGCGATCCAGTCGCCGCGTACCATCTCGGGGCGACCCACGGCGGCCACCAGGACCTCGGCGCGGCGGCATTCGGCGGCGAGGTCGTGGGTGCGCGAGTGCGCGAGCGTCACGGTCGCGTCGGCGGCGGTCAGCAGGGCGGCCAGCGGCTTGCCCACGATGGCCGAGCGCCCGAGCACCACGGCGCGGACGCCGCGCAACGCGATGCCGGCCGCTTCCAGCAGCCGCATCACCCCGAGCGGCGTGCAAGGCGCCAACACCGGCTGGCCATCATGCAGCCGGCCGACGTTCTGCGGATGAAAGCCGTCGACGTCCTTGCGCGGGTCGATCGCCTCGATCACCGCGGCCGCACGGATCTGCGGCGGCAGCGGCAGCTGCACCAGGATGCCGTCGACCTCGTCGTCGGCGTTGAGTTCGGCGACCGTCGCCAGCACCTCCGCTTCGGTGGCGGTCTCCGGCAGCCGCACGGTGCGCGCGGCGATGCCGGCGACGCTGGCGGCGCGGTCCTTGTTGCGGACGTACACGGCGCTGGCCGCGTTCTCGCCGACCAGCACCACGGCGAGGCCGGGGCGATAGGCCAACGCGGCAGTGCGGGCGGCAACGCTGTCGCGCAGCCGGAGCGCCACGGCCCGCCCGTCGATGACGGCGGCAATCGTCAGAGGAACAGGCCCTGGATGTCGCCCTGCAGCGCCCCGAAGATGCGCGGCAGCAGCATCTGCAGGGCGCTGATGATGAGCAGCAGGATCAGCGGGCTGAGATCGACGCCGCCGAAGTTGGGCAGCACCCGGCGGATCGGCCGCAGCGCCGGCTCGGTCAGCCGGTAGAGGAAGTCGCCCACGGTCCAGACGATGCGGTTTCGGCTGTCGAGCACGCCGAACGAAACCAGCGTGGTTATCACCGCCGCCAGGATCACCACCCACCAGTACAACGAGAGGATCTGGGAAAGGATGTAGTACAGGATCGAGAGCACGCAAATGTCCTTGGATGGGCGGCCGGAAGCTAGTGCGGCACGGCTGGGTCCGCAATGCGGGTCCGGAACGTACCCCAGGGCCTGCTTGACGCAAAGCTGGCCTGCTTGACGCAAAGCTGGCTTGCTTGACGCAAGGCTGGCCGGTGGGCATTTTGCCGCGGCGCGCAGGATGGGGCTGTAGCTCAGTTGGGAGAGCGCCTCGTTCGCAATGAGGAGGTCAGGGGTTCGATTCCCCTCAGCTCCACCAGCCGTCCTGCCGTCACGCTTCACGGGCTGCCTTGTAGACCTCCAATCGCAACCCGGCCGGTGTCATGCGCCCTGCGGTGACGATCACCTCGTGGTCAGCCACCAAGCCGAGGTCGACGTCGCGGTCGGGCAGGATCACCACCGCGCGGCGACCGACGTACACGACCACTTGGCCGCGCGCCGCCACCGCCTGCCTGCTCCACGCCTTGAGCTGGGCGTAGTACGGGGCCTTTCGCCAGGCATCGGGGCGGCTGGTGTCGACATGCGCCACGATGCGGTTGCTGCCGGCCTCGCACACCAGCACGATCCGGCTCCGCCGCGGCTCCCACGCCGGGTCGAGCTTGGGGTCCACCAGGTAGCTGCACGAGAACGTGCGGCACTCCTCGGGCCGCGTGCCGTAGACCTTGCAGCTGTTGCCGACAACGCAGTTCGGGCACCACTGGCCTTGCGGCTTGTCGAGCGCCGCGATGGACAGCACCTTGCAGCAAAGCGTGCAGCCGTCGCAGGCGCGGGCGTTGTTCATGGCGGTGCTCCGCGGTCGAACAGGGTCAGCGCCACGTGCCGGCCACGGGCGTAGTTGACGCCGGCGACGCTGCCCCACGCCCGCGCCTCGGCGCCGCCGGACGCGGCGCGAAACGCCGACAGCGTGCTGGCGTCGACCGCCACGACCCGACCGGGCGCCGCGGCCAGGAACGCCGCTGTGGCGGCGGGATCGAGCAGCCTGGTGTCGGTGCTGACGGCGAACATCAGGCTGGGCTCGGCATAGCCGGAAGCGGCGAACCCGCCCGGCGCGGGATGCGGCCGCAGCGCCGCCGCGACCTGCGGGGCGATCCATAGCGGCGTGAGGCGCGGCAGCTCCAGCTCCAGCACCGCCCAGTACAGCAGCGGCACGCACGCCAACCCGCCGATCACCGCCTGCCGCGTGTCGCGCCCGGCGCGCACCGCCGCAACCGCCACCAGAAGCGCCGCCAGCGCCGCCGGCACGCCGAGCAGGCTGTCCCACGACAGCCGCGGCAGCGCCACCAGCGGCAGCGCGGCGCTGCCGATGCCGAGCAGCGCCGCCGCCGTCATGAACAGCGCGGCCGAGGCTGCCGCCAGCCAGCGGGGCGTGCGCGCGGCAGGGTCCAGCGCCCAGCGGGCGCCCAGCAGGCAGAGCGCAGGATACAGCGGCAACGGATAGTGGATCAGCTTGGTCGGTACCGCCTCGAACACCAGCCAGGACGGCCCCGCCCAGGCCAGCAGGAACCGCGTCGCCGGCTCCCGTCGTCGCGTCCAGGCCTGCGGCAACGCCCGCAGCGCCGCGAAACCAGCCGGGAACAGCCCAAACGAGAGCGCCAGCAAGTGGAAACCGGGCAGCTGCCCGTGGTTGTCGTCGCCGCCGACGAGCTTGTCGGCGAGGTCGCCGCCAACCGAGTCGTGGAAGAACGCGCCATGCGTCGCCACCCCGATCGCCACGAACCACGGCAGCACGACGGCCAGCAGCAGCGGCGCCCCCCAGCGCCAACGGAGCGCCCCAAGCCAAGCCGCCCGGCGATCAGCGGCAAGCAGCGACAGCGCAGCCAGCGCCTCGACCATCGGCGTGATCGGGCCTTTCAGCAGCACCCCGGCCCCGGTCGCCAGCCAGAACAGCGCCGCCTGCGACCGGCTGAGCCGGCGCTCCAGATAGGCGCGCGCCAACACCGCCATCGCCAGCGTGGTGACGCCCAGCAGGGCGGCGTCGGTCTTGGCGATGCCGGTTTCCACCGTCAGCAGCGCGCCGCCGCCCAGCAGCGCCGCCGCCAGCAGCGCCGCGCGCGGGTCGAACAGCCGCCGTCCAATGCCGTAGGTCACCAGCACCGCAACCATGCCGCCAGCCAGCGACGGCAGGCGGTATGGCCAGATCGGGTTCTGCGTGGCGATCCCGAGCGCCTGCGCCGCCGCGACGCCTGGCAGCTGCAGCCAGTAGATGCCGACCGGCTTGCGGTTGCGCGCCTCGGCGCCGTTGCGGATGTGGACGAAATCGCCGCTCTCCAGCATCTGCCGGGTGCCCTGGGCGAACCGCGCCTCGTCGCGGTCGGTGGCCGGCAGGCTGAAGAACCCCGGCAGCCAGCACAGCAGGCAGTAGCCGGCCAGCAGCAGCCGGGGCCGGCGCGCGGCGAACGAGGAGAAGGGCAACGAGAGGCGGGCGGCGTTCACCAAAGCTTTCTAGGCGAGGCCGCGCGTGGCAGAAAGCCGCGTGCCCGATCATTCTCCCGTGCTCACCCCCGTCCCCATTGGCGACCCGACCCGCGAAGCGGCTTTCGTCCTGCTGTCCGGCGTGCTCGACCGGCACCGGCCGTTGGAGGACGCGCTCGACCTGCTGCCGCCGATGGAGCCGCGCGACCGCGCCGCCGGCCACCGCCTCGCCGCCAGCGTGCTGCGGCGGATGGGCAGCCTGGACGCGGTGCTGGAGCCGTTCCTGCAAAGAGCGCCGCCGGTGCCGGTGCGTCACATCCTGCGAATCGGCGCGGCCGGGCTGCTGCTGCTCGGCACGCCGGCGCACGCCGCAGTCGGCACCGCCGTCGACCTGGCGCGGAGCAAGGGCCTGTCGCCGTTCGCCAAGCTGGTCAACGCCGTGCTGCGCCGGGTCGCCGGCGCCGGGGCCGCGGCGCTGGACACGCTGGACGGCCCGCGACTCGACACTCCCGGCTGGCTGTGGACCGCATGGGGGGTCGAGGCCCGCGCCATCGCGCTGGCGCACCTGACCGAAGCCCCGCTCGACCTGGCGATCCGGCCGGGCGCGGAGCCGCCGCCAGGCGGCGAGATGCTGCCGACCGGCGCTTGGCGCTACCCCGCCGGCACCCGCGTCGCCGAGTTGGCCGGGTTCGAGGACGGCGCGTTCTGGGTGCAGGACGCGGCGGCCGGGCTGCCGGCGCGGCTGCTCGGAGCGGGGCCGGGGCAGCGCGTGGCGGAGCTGTGCGCGGCGCCTGGCGGCAAGGCCGCGCAACTGGCCGCGAGCGGGGCGCAGGTCAGCGCCATCGAGCGCGATCCGCAGCGGCTGGAGCGGCTGCGCTCCAACCTGCACCGGCTGCGCCTGACGGCCGATTGCATCGTCGCCGACGCGACCACGTGGCGGCCGGCGGAGCCGCTCGACGCGGTGCTGCTGGATGCGCCCTGCAGCGCCACCGGCACCATTCGCCGCCATCCCGACATCGCCCACCTGAAGCGTCCGCAGGACGTGGTGGCGCTGGCCGAGGCGCAGGACCGGCTGCTGGAGGCCGCCTGCGCGATGCTGCGGCCGGGCGGGCGACTGGTCTACGCGGTGTGCTCGCTGCAGCCGCGCGAGGGGGTGGCGCGGGCGGCGGCGGCGCTGCGCCGGCTGCCGCTGCGGCCCGATCCGGTAGGCGCCGCCGAGGTGCCGGGCCTGGCCGAGGCGATCACCGAGGACGGCCATGTCCGCACCACGCCGGCGATGTGGTCCGGGCGCGGCGGCATCGACGGCTTCTACATCGCGCGCTGGCGCCGGCAATGATGCGGGCGGACCCGATGCTCGCTTGTGCGTCCGCGCGCCGACTGGCTAGAACCCGCACATGCCCAATCCGTTGATCGCGCCTCCGCTCATCGCGCCGAGCCTGCTTGCCGCTGACTTCACGACGCTGGGAGAGGAAGTCCGCGCCGTCGAGCAGGCCGGCGCCGATTGGCTACACCTCGACGTGATGGACGGGCATTTCGTACCCAACATCAGCTTCGGCCCGCTGGTGCTGCAAGCCCTTCGCCCGCACACGAAACTGGTGTTCGACGTCCACCTGATGATCGCCCCCGTCGACCCGTTCCTGGCGGCGTTCGCCGAGGCCGGGGCCGACCGCATCAGCGTCCACGCCGAGGCCGGGCCGCATCTGCACCGCTCGCTGCAGGCGATCCGGGCGTTGGGCCGCAAGGCCGGCGTCGTACTCAACCCGGCGACGCCCGCCGAGCACGCCATCGCGGTGCTCGACCTCGCCGACTTGGTGCTGGTGATGACGGTCAACCCGGGGTTCGGCGGCCAAAGCTTCTTGGATTCGATGCTGCCCAAGGTGGCGGCGATGCGGGCGGCGATCGACGCCAGCGGGCGCGAGGTGCGGCTGCAGGTCGACGGCGGCATCAGCCACGCCACGGCGCGGCGGGCGATCGAGGCCGGGGCAGACACGCTGGTGGCCGGAACCGCGGTGTTCGGCCAGCAAGACCGGGCGGCTGCCATAGCCGGGCTGCGGCAGCCGGCTTGAAAGGCCCAGTTTGAAAGAACGGGAAGCGATGGCAAGGAAACCGGCCTTCTGGCTCCGCCAGGTGCGCCAGCAGATCGCCCGCCTGCCCAACCTGCGGATGGGCCGGGTGCCCGACGCCCCCGCCCTGCCGGTGCGCGACCCGTGGCCGGGCGACCCGGCGCGCGGCGCGCTGCTGCTCAAGGGCGAGCTGGAGTTCTCCGGCGCCGCCGTGGCGCTGCGCCCGGGCGCGTTCGCCGTGGCGGCGGGCTCGACGGCGATGCGCGCCCACACCCACGGCTTCGCCTGGGTGCGCGACCTACGGGCGCTCGGCACCGACGCCGCGCGGATGCGGGCGCGGGCGCTGGTGCAGGATTGGATCGCGGCGCCGGCGCACGACCCGGTCGCCGGCCGGCCCGACGTCGCCGGCGCGCGCCTCGCCTCGTGGCTCGGCCATTACGACTTCTTCGCCGCCAGCGCCGATGACGGGTTCCGCCAGAAGCTGATGGCGCGCCTGGTCGGCGATGCCCGCAGCCTGGCGGCGCTGCTGCCGGCCGAGGAGCTGGACGGCCGTGCGCTGACCGCGCTGAAGGGCCTGTTCGCCGCCGCGGTAGCGCTGCCCGAGCACCCGAATTTCCTGACCCGCGCCATGAAGGCGCTGCCGCAGGAGCTGTCGCGCCAAGTGCTCGGCGACGGCAGCCATTGCGAGCGCAGCCCGGCGATGCTGATGGCGGCGTTGCAGGACCTGACCGAGATCCGCGCCTTGCTGCAGGCGGCGCAGATCGTGGCGCCGCCTGCGCTGGCGACGGCGATCGAGCGCATGGCCCCGGCGTTGCGCACGCTGCGCCACGGCGACGGCGGCCTGTCGCTGTTCAACGGCAGCAAGGAGTCCGACCCGATGCTGGTCGACCTGGTGCTGAACCAGGCCGGGCGCACCGGCCGGCCCCCCGCCTCGCTGACCGAGGGCGGCTTCCAACGGCTGCAGGCCGGGCGCACGGTTTTGATCATCGACTGCGGCGCGCCGGCCCCGGCCAAGCTCGACCGCGTGGCCCATGCCGGCACCCTGGGGTTCGAGCTTTCGGTCGGGCGCGACCGCATGGTGGTGAACGTGGGCGCGGCGCCCGCCGCCGGCAACGAGTGGCGCGACGCCACACGCGCCACCGCGGCGCACTCGACGCTGGCCATCGCCGACACCAACAGCAGCGAGCTGAAGCCGGACGGGTTGGGCCGCCGGCCGGAGCAGGTCGAGGTGCAGCGCCAGGAGGCCAACGGCGCGCACTGGCTGGAGGTCAGCCATGACGGCTATCGCCGCGCGTTCGGCGCCATCCACCGCCGCCGGCTGTACGTGGCCGAGAGCGGCGACGACATCCGCGGCGAGGACGTGGTCGAGGCGGCGACGCCGCAACCCTACGTGATCCGCTTCCACCTGCACCCCGAGGTCAACGCCACCCTGCAGCAGGACGGCGAGGCGGTGCTGCTGCGGCTGCCCGGCGGCAGCGGCTGGCGGCTGCGCGCCGACGGCGCCGCGCTGACGCTGGAGGAGAGCCTGTACCTCGGCGGGCCGGAGCCGCGACGCTGCGAGCAGGTGGTGCTGACCGGCCTGCAGGACGGGCCGCAGCACGTCAAATGGGCGATCACCAAGCTCGGCTGAGTTTACCGTGAAGATCGGGCCGTGAAGGTCGTCGAGGTCGCCACAGTCGATTTCTCGCTGCGCCATTTCGTGCTGCCGCTGATGCGCGGCCTCCGCGGGCGCGGGCATGAGGTGATCGGCGTGTGCGCCGCCGGGCCGCATCTGCGGGCGGTCCGGGCGGAGGGGTTCCGCGTCGTCGAGCTGCCGATGGCGCGCAGCCTGTCGCCGCTGGCCCAGGCCCGCGCCCTGCTGGCGCTGGTGCGGCTGCTGCGCGCCGAGCGGCCCGACCTGGTGCATGGGCATTTCCCGATCAGCGGCTTCCTGGCCCGCCTGGCGGCGCGGCTCGCCGGGGCGCCGCGGGTCGCCTACACCTGCCACGGCTTCCTGTTCAACCAGCCCGGCCGGTGGCCGCGGCGGGCCTTGGGCTTCGTCATGGAGTGGGTGGGCGGCCGGCTCACCGACATCTACCTGACCGTCTCGACCGAGGAGGCGGCCGACGCTCGCCGGCTCGGCATCTCGCGCCGCGCGGTCGGTATCGGCAATGGCCGCGACCCTGCCCGCTTCCGCCCCGATCCCGCCGCCCGGGCGCGGGTCCGCGGCGAACTCGGCGTGCCCGACGCCCGCGTGGTGGTGGTGATCGTCTCGCGCCTGGTGCGCCACAAGGGCCATCCCGAGCTGCTGGCCGCCATGCGCGCCGTGCTGGCGCAGGGCCATGACGCCGAGCTGTGGGTGATCGGCGACCGGCTGCCCAGCGACCACGGCGAGTCGATGGAGCCGTATTTCGCCGCCGCCGAACTGGGCTCCCGGTTGCGCCGGCTCGGCTACCGCGACGACGTCCCGGCGCTGCTTGCGGCGGCCGACGTGTTCGCGCTGCCGAGCCATTTCGAAGGGCTGCCGATGTCGGTGATCGAGGCCATGCTGACGGCGCTGCCGGTGGTCGCCACCGACATCAGCGGCCCGCGCGAGCAAGTGGCGGCGGAGGCGACCGGGCTGCTGGTCCCGCCGGCGACCGTGGCCCCGCTGGCGGAGGCGCTGTCGCGGCTGATCGCCGATCCCGCATTGCGGACCCGCATGGGCGAGGCGGGACGCGCGCGGGCGCTGGACCTATACGACGAGGCGCGGGTGGTCGCCCGCACCCTCGACCTGCTGGGAGCCTGAGCCATGTCCGAACCACCGCTCGCCATCCGCCGCGCCCTGCTGTCGGTCTCGGACAAGACCGGCCTGGTCGAACTGGCGCAGGCGCTGGCGGCGCAGGGCGTCGAGGTGCTGTCCACCGGCGGCTCGGCGCAGCTGCTACGCGACGCGGGCGTGCCGGCGGTCGACGTGTCGGCCTATACCGGGTTTCCCGAAATCCTCGATGGCCGGGTCAAGACGCTGCTGCCGCAGATCCACGGCGGCATCCTGGCGCGGCGCGACGTCCCGGAGCACCTGGCGCAGCTGCAGGCGCACGGCATCGCGCCGATCGACCTCGTGGTGGTCAACCTGTACCCGTTCGAGGCGACGGCGGCGCGCGGCGCGAGCTTTGACGAATGCGTCGAGAACATCGACATCGGCGGCCCGGCGCTGATCCGCGCCGCCGCCAAGAACCACGCGCACGTCGCGGTACTGACCGATCCCGCCCAATACCCGGCGCTGCTGGAGCAGCTGTCGCAGGGTGGCGTCACCCTGCCGCTGCGCCGCCGCCTCGCCGCCGCCGCCTACGCCCGCACCGCCGCCTACGACGCCGCCATCGCCGCCTGGTTCGCCGATCAGGAGCACGACGAGTTCCCGAAATGCCTGACGGTCGCCGGCGAGTTGGCGCAGGCGCTGCGCTATGGCGAGAACCCGCACCAGCGCGCCGCCTTCTATCGTAGCGGCGAGGCGCAGCCGGGGGTCGCCACCGCGCGGCAGGTGCAGGGCAAGGAGTTGTCGTACAACAACCTCGCCGACACCGACGCGGCGTTCGAGTGCGTGGCCGAGTTCGCGCCGCCGACGGCCGTCATCGTCAAGCACGCCAACCCATGCGGCGTCGCCAGCGCCACGACCCTGGCCGCCGCATGGGACGCCGCGCTCGCCTGCGACCCGGCTTCGGCGTTCGGCGGCGTCGTGGCGCTGAACGGCACGCTGGATGCCGCGACTGCCGAGCGCATCGCCGCCATCTTCACCGAGGTGATCGTGGCTCCCGACGCGACCGCCGAAGCGCGGGCGGTGCTGGCGCGCAAGAAGAACCTGCGCCTGCTGCTGACCGGCGCCCTGCCCGACCCGGCCGCCGCCGGCCATATGCTACGTAGCGTCGCGGGCGGCTTGCTGGTGCAGTCGCGCGACGCCGGGCGCATCAGCCGCGGCGACCTGCGCGTGGCGACGCGGCGCGCGCCGGAAGAGGACGAGCTGGACGACCTGCTGTTCGCGTTCCGCGTCTGCAAGCACGTCAAGTCGAACGCCATCGTCTATGCCCGCCACGGCGTCACCCTCGGCATCGGCGCCGGGCAGATGAGCCGGGTCGACTCGGCGCGCATCGCGGCCGCCAAGGCGACAGCCCCGACCGTCGGCAGCGTGGTGGCCTCCGACGCGTTCTTCCCATTCGCGGACGGGTTGGAGGCGTTGGTGGCGGCAGGCGCGCGGGCGGTGATCCAGCCTGGCGGCTCGGTACGCGACGCCGAGGTGATCGCCGCTGCCGACGCCGCCGGGATCGCCATGGTGTTCACCGGGATGCGCCACTTCCGCCACTGAGCGGCGGCTAGAAGTCGGTGCAGCGTCCCTTGTTCTCCCAGTCGCCGTAGCGGGTCGGCTCGGGGCCTTTCTGGCCACCGATCTCCGTCGGCAAAACTGGCGGCGCAATGGCAGGTTTTGGCGGATCGCTTGGAGGGCTATCTTGCTTGGTCATACGAAGGCACATGGAGCCGCCGCTCGTCGCTTACAACTCACGGCGTCAGCGGTTGCCCGGCGAGGCGTTGCTGCGCCACCGAACGCCATGGCGCGTCGGCGGGAGCCTCGGCCAGCGCCCGGGTGAACAACGCCCGAGCATCCGGCCCGAGCTTGCCGCCGTCGACCTGGGTCTGCGCCTCCGCCGTCAGCGCCGCGAGGCCGGGATCGAACTGGATCGCCACCGCCCGCCGCCAGGCCTGCGCCGCAGCGGCGAGGTGCCCGCGCCCATCCTCGGCGTTGCCCAGCAGCACGTAACCCTGCCGCGCCAACGGCGAGGCCTGGTCCATGCCGGCCAGCTTCTGCCGCAGCGTCGCGATCAACTGGTCGTTCACCAGGTCGTCCCGGCTGGCGTGCTCCAGCCGTGCCGCGAGCGGCTGCGACGGCATTGTCGGATGGCCGTCGCTCAGGACGTACAAGCCGACGCCGAGCAGCGGCACCAGCGCCAGCGTGGCGACCAACGGCCCGCGCCGGTCGCGCGACGCCGCCGCCTCGAACTGCCCGGCCGCCGCCAGCAGGCGACGCTGCACCTCCAGCGCCGCGGTCGCGTGCTCGGTCTCGCCGATACGGCCATCGGCCCGGTCGCGTTCCAGCTCCTGCAGTTGCGCGCGGTGCAGCGTCATCGCCAGCTCGCGACGGCCCTGCGCTTCGGCCACGCGGCGACCAGGCGCCCGCAGCGCAACCCGCAGCAGCGGCGTCAGCACGAGCGCCGCCAGCAGCACAAGAGCCAGCCAGGTCATCGCGCCGCGGTCACGTCCGCAGGATGTCGCGCAACCGCACCTGCTCGGCGGCGTCGAGCGGGGCCGCCGCCGGAGCGCGCCGGCGGCGGCTCAGCAGCACCGTGACCAGCCCGGCCGCGAGCGCTATTGCCGGCGAACCCCATAGGATCAGCGTCGACCAAAGGAACGGCGGGTCGAGGCGTACGAAGTTGCCGTAGCGGGCCACCAGCCATTGCATAATACCACGGTCGCTGTCGCCGGCGGCGATGCGTTGCCGGACGATCTGGCGCAGGTCGCGGGCCAGGTCGGCGCCGCTGTCCTCGATGCTTTCTCCCTGGCACACCAGGCAGCGCAGCTCTTGGCCGAGCTTCACCGCCCGCGCCTCCTGCTGCGGGTTGGCCAGCGCCTCGGACGGATCGGAGATGGCCCAGGCCTGCCCGACCGCCGCCGGAGCCGCCGCAAGCAGGGCCAAGCCGAGCAGCACGGCCCTTATCACGTGGCCCGCCGCAGCGCCGGGGTCAGCTGGCGGTCCACGACCTCAGGCGTCAGCGGGCCGGCGAAGTGCCATCGCACGATGCCTTGGCGGTCGAGCAGGAACGTTTCCGGCACGCCGGTGATGCCCCAGTCGATGGCTGCGCGGCCCGGCGCGTCGGCGGCGACGCGGGTGAACGGGTCACCATGCTGCGCCAGGAAAGTAGCGATCGCAGGGCCGCGGTCCTTGTAGGCGATGCCGAACAGGGCGACGCCGGCCTGGTGCAGGGATTGCAGCACCGGCGCTTCCTGCACGCACGGGATGCACCAGCTGGCGAAGAAGTTGACCAGCACCGGAGTTGGCTGATGGCGCAGCTCGGCGTCGGTCAGGCCGCTGCCGGCCACGCCCGGCAACGAGAACGCCGGAAGCCGCTGCCCGATCAGCTGGCTGGTCGTGCCACGCGGGTCGAACGAGCCGTCCTGCATGCCATGCAGCATCGCCAGGAACGCCACTCCCGCGGCTCCGGCCGCCGTCAACGGCGCCAGCAGCAGCAGGCGGCGGCGGTTCATCCCGCGTTCCTCATGCGGCTCGCGCCCCTGCGACGGCCGGCGGCGCGCGCACCGGCGCGCCAACGCGCATGCGTCGGTCGCTCAGCGACAACAGGCCGCCGAGCGCCATGACCAGCGCGCCAAGCCAAATCCACGGCGCCAACGGGTTGACGTTGAGCCGCAGCACCGCGGCGTTGCCGCCGGCGTCGGCGCGCTCGTCGCCCAGCACGGCGTACAGGTCGCGAAGGCCATTGGTGCTGATCTTGGCCTCCGTGGTGGTGATCCGCTGCACCGGGAAGCTGCGTCGCTCCGGCGAAAGGGTCACCACCGGACGGCCGTCCCGGCTGACCTCGATCGTGGCCACCCGGGAGGCGTAATTCGAGCCGGCGGCGTCGTGCAGGTCGTGCAGCGTCCACTGGTAGCCGGCCAGGCTCACCGTCTCGCCGGGATGCACCAGCGCGATCTTGTTGGAGGCCAGCGACATGCCGGCGATGCCCGCGATGGTGACGCCCATCCCGGCATGGGCCAGCGTCGCCCCAAGCGAGGCGCGGCGCAGCCCGGCCAGCCGGTGCAGGCTGTTGCGTAGCGGCACCCGGAACAGCCGCGCGCGCTCCACGATGTCGGTGAGCGCCCCGAACACCAGCCACGCCGCGCCGGCGAACGCCAGCGTGGGCAGCAGCTTGGCCCCGGTAGCGGCGAACAGCCCAACCGCCAGCGCCAGCAGCGCCGCCCACCACAGCTTACGCAGCGCCGGCCACAGCGCCGCCCGTTTCCACGGCAGCATCGGCCCGATCGCCATGGCGGCGAACACCGGCACCGCCAGCGGCAGCACTGTGGCGTTGAAGAACGGCGGCCCGACGCTGATTTTCTGGTGCAGCAACAAGTCGGCGAACAGCGGGTAGGTGGTGCCGGTCATCACCACCGCCGCAATCGAGCACAGCAGGATGTTGTTGAGCACCAGCGCGCCTTCCCGCGACACCGGCGCGAACACCCCGGACTGCGACAGCGTCGGCGCCCGCAACGCGAACAGCAGCAGCGAGCCGCCGATCACCAACCCGAGCAGCGCCAGGATGAACATGCCGCGCGCCGGATCGTTGGCGAACGAATGCACCGAGTTCAGGATGCCGGAGCGCACCAGGAAGGTGCCGGACAGGCTTAGCGAGAACGTCCCGATGGCCAGCAGCACGGTCCACAGCTTCAGCGCCTCGCGCTTCTCGACCACAATGGCCGAGTGCAGCAGCGCGGTGCCGGTCAGCCATGGCAGCAGGCTGGCGTTCTCCACCGGGTCCCAGAACCAGTAGCCGCCCCAGCCCAGCTCGTAGTACGCCCACCACGAGCCGAGCGCGATGCCGCCGGTCAGGAAGCACCACGCCGCCAGCGTCCATGGCCGCACCCAGCGCCCCCAGGCGGCGTCGATGCGCCCCTCCAGCAGCGCCGCCACGGCAAACGCGAACGGCACCGCGAAGCCGACGTAGCCGATGTAGAGGATGGGCGGATGGAACGCCAAGCCCGGGTCCTGCAGCAGCGGGTTCATGTCGCGGCCGTCGACCGGCGGCGGCCATAGCCGCGTAAACGGGTCGCTGGCGGTCAACGCGAACAGCTCGAAACCAACCGACGACAGCCCGAGCACCCCGAGCACCCGGGCGCGCAACGCCGCCGGCAGGTTGCCGCCGAAGGTCGCCACCGCTCCGCCGCACAGCGCCAGGATCAGGCACCAAAGCAGCGTCGAGCCCTCGTGGTTGCCCCAGGCGCCGGTGATCTTATACAGCATCGGCTTCAGCGAATGGCTGTTCTCGGCGATGTTGAGCACCGAGAAGTCGTCGGTGACCGAACTCCACACCAGGCAGCCGAACGCCGTCGCCAGGGCGACCAGCTGGCCGATGGCCAACGCCGGGGCGGCGGCGATCAGCCGCTGGTCGCGCCGCCACGCGCCATAGATCGGTAGGACCGCCTGCGCGAAGCCGACCGCCACCGCGAGCGCCAGGGCGAAATGGCCGAGTTCCGGGATCGAGGGCTGGTTCATCCGCCCACCTTGGCGTTGGCCGGTGCCACCGGCGCGTTCCATGTCGCAACCGCCGGCGGCTTGCCGAACTCGGGCTGCCAGCGGCCGGACTTCTTCAATGCATCGGCCACGTCCTTGGGCATGTAGGTCTCGTCGTGCTTGGCCAGCACCTCCTGCGCCTGGAACGCGCCGTCCGGCGACAGGCTGCCGAGCGTCACCACGCCCTGCCCCTCGCGGAACAGGTCGGGCAGGATGCCGACGTAGCGCACGGCCACGCTGCCGCCGCCATCGGTGACACGGAAGCTGGCCGCCGGCTGGCCGTCCTCGGTGGTGCGCGCCAGGCTGCCGGCGACCACCATTCCACCAAGACGGAACACCTGGCCCGGACCCGGCGACTTGGCCGCGAGGTCGGACGGCGCCAGGAAGAAGGTCATGGTGCTGCCCATGGCCGACAGCGTCAGCGCCGCCGCTGAGCCAAGCCCAAGAGAGCAAGCCAGCAAAACCGTCATGCGGCGCCGCTTGCGGGTCATCGCCGCCGCTCCGCGCCGCACAACCCAGGGCCGCGAACGTCGACCGCAGCCAACCGCCGCCGCGCCCGGCGCACGCGCCACGCGGCCCCCAGCGACAGCCACAACGCGACCGCCAGCGTAAGCCCGTAGGCGGCGGCGATGAACGGCAGGTGGGTCATGCGGCGTGCGCCCGCGCCAGCAGCAGGCCACGGATGCGCCGCTCCATCACCGCCGCCCGGGTCCGCGCCAGCACCAGGGCGGCAAAGCCGAGGGTGAAGCCGAGCGCCGTCAGCAACAGCGGCCACAGCATCGCCGGCGCCATGGTGGGCGCTCCGGTCAGGGTGATCGAGGCCGGCTGGTGCAGCGTGTTCCACCACTGCACCGAGAACTTGATGATCGGCAGGTTGATCACCCCGACCAGCGCCAGCACCGCCGCCGCCCGGCTGCCGCGCTGCGGGTCGTCGAACGCCCGCACCAGCGCCACGTGCCCGAGGTAGAGGAAGAACAGCACCAGCACGGAGGTCAGCCGCGCGTCCCACACCCACCATGCCCCCCACATCGGCTTGCCCCACAGGCTGCCGGTGGCCAGGCACACCGCCGTCACCGCCGCCCCGACCGGGCCGATCTCGGCCGCTGCCAGGTCGGCCAACGGATGCCGCCAGATCAGCGACGACACCGAGCACGCCGCCAGCGCCACGTAGCCGAGCGAGGCCAGCCAGGCGGCAGGGACGTGGACGTACATGATCCGCACCGCGTCGCCCTGCTGCCAGTCGGCCGGCGACCAGAACAGGCCCCAAACGCATCCAGCCAACGTCAACGCCACGCCCAGCGCCGCCACCGGCGGCAGCACGCGTCCCGAAAGGCGCAGGAACGCGCCCGGATTGGCGAAGCGGTGAAGGCTGCGTCCGCCTTGCTCCGTCGATGCGGAGTAGGAGGCGGGAACAGCCGGGCTGCTGGCATCCATGGAACCATCATATAGTCGGACGGCGGCGGTTTGAAGTCGCTTGCGTCGCCACCGTGCCACCTTCAATCGCCCTGCCCAATCGTTTACACGAACCGGGAAATCCGTCGCCAGGAGGCCACAGTGCTGTTCGCCATATTCTGCACCGACCGTCCGGGAGCCTTGGAAACCCGGATGTCCAACCGCCCGACGCATCTGGCCTGGTTGGAGAGCAACGTCGCCAACCTCGTCAGCGCCGGCGCCGTGCTCGACCCCGAGGGCAAGCCGTGCGGCTCGCTGCTGGTGATCGAGGCCGCCGACCGCGCCGCCGCCGAGGCGTTCGCCGCCGCCGACCCGTACGCCCATGCCGGCCTGTTCGAGAGCACGGTGATCCGCCCGCACCGCCTGGTGTTCAAGGACGGCGCCCGGGTAACTTGATGGCTTGCTGGCTCGTCAAAACCGAGCCGGAATCGTTCGGCTGGGAGCGGCAGGTGGCGCACTCGGTCGAGCCGTGGACCGGCGTGCGCAACTACGCCGCCCGCAACCACCTCGCCGCCATGCGCCACGGCGACCGCGCGTTCTTCTACCACTCCGGCACCGGCCGCGAGGTGGTGGGCGTGGTCGAGGTGGCGCGCGAAGCCTACCCAGACCCGACGACGACGCTTGAGGGGGCGAAAGGCGCCTGGGTCTGCGTCGACTTGCGTATGGTGGCGGCGATGCCGCGCCCGGTGACGCTGGCACAGATGAAGACCGACCCGGCGCTCGACGGCCTGGCGCTGCTGCGGCAGTCGCGGCTGTCGGTGGCCCCGGTCTCGGACCCGCACTGGGCGCGCATCTGCAAACTCGGCGGGTGGACCGGCAAAGCGTAGCCGTAGCGCCTTGGCGGCGGCGCGCGAACGCCTATGATCGAGCCGGGGCCAATGCTCGTCCCGACGCCAAGGGGGAAACAAGATGCCGAACAGATTGTATCCGGTGCGCCCGGACTTCGCCGACGCGGCGCATGTCGACGCCGCCGGGCACGCCGAAGCGACCCGCATGGCGCTGGAGCAGCCGGAGGCGTTCTGGCTGGGACAGGCCAAGCGCCTCAGCTGGATGCGGCCGCCGACCGAGGCGCTGCGCGGCGATTTCTCCGGCGACGTGCGGGTGTCCTGGTTCGCCGACGGCACGCTCAACGCCTCCGTGTCCTGCCTCGACCGCCACCTCGAACGCGACGCCGACAAGATCGCCATCATCTGGGAAGGCGACGAGCCGGGCAGCAATCGCAGCGTCACCTACCGGGCGCTGCACGAGGAGGTCTGCCGGCTGGGCAACGTGCTGCGCGGGCTGGGCGTCGGCAAGGGCGACCGGGTCTGCGTCTACCTGCCGATGGTGGTCGAGGCGGCGGTCGCCATGCTGGCCTGCGCCCGCATCGGCGCGGTGCACACCGTGGTATTCGGCGGCTTCTCGCCCGACAGCCTGGCCAACCGGCTGCAGGACGCCGGCGCAAAAGTGCTGGTCACCGCCGACGAGGGCCGCCGCGGCGGTCGCCGGGTGCCGCTCAAGTCCAACGCCGACACCGCCCTGCTGCAATGCCCCGGCGTCGAGCACGTGCTCGTGGTCGCCGTCACCGGCGCCGAGGTCCCGGTGCACGAGGACCGCGACATCGCCTACGCGGCGGCGCTCGCGGCAGCCTCGCCTGCGTGCGAGCCGGAGCCGATGGCGGCCGAGGACCCGCTGTTCATCCTCTACACCTCGGGCAGCACCGGCAAGCCGAAGGGCGCGCTGCACACCACCGCCGGCTACATGGTGTGGGCCAGCCTGACCCATGAATGGGTGTTCGACCACAAGCCGGACGACGTCTATTGGTGCACCGCCGACGTCGGCTGGGTCACCGGGCACAGTTACATCGTCTACGGTCCGCTGGCCAACGGCGCCACCACGCTGATGTTCGAGGGCGTGCCGAACTACCCCGACGCCAGCCGGCTGTGGCAGGTGATCGACAAGCACCAGGTCACCACCTTCTACACCGCCCCCACCGCCATCCGGGCGCTGATGCGCGAGGGCGACGCGCACGTCCACGGCACCGACCGCAGCAGCCTGCGCCTGCTCGGCAGCGTCGGCGAGCCGATCAACCCCGAGGCCTGGAAGTGGTACAACGAGGTGGTCGGCGAGCACCGCTGCCCCATCGTCGATACCTGGTGGCAGACCGAGACCGGCGGCATCCTCATCAGCCCGCTGCCGGGCGCGGTCGACGTCAAGCCCGGCTCGGCCACGCTGGCGTTGCCCGGCATCGTGCCGGTGCTGGTCGATGCCGAAGGCCTCGAGCTGGAGGGCGCCGTCGACGGCCTGCTGTGCATCGCCAAGCCGTGGCCCGGCATCATGCGGACGCTGTTCGGCGACCACGAGCGGTTCGTGCAGACCTACTTCTCGACGTTCCCCGGAAAATACTTCACCGGCGACGGGGCGCGGCGCGACGACGACGGCTACTACTGGATCACCGGCCGGGTCGACGACGTGATCAACGTGTCCGGACACCGCATGGGCACTGCCGAGGTCGAGAGCGCGCTGGTCGCCCACCGTTCGGTCGCCGAGGCGGCGGTGGTCGGCTTCCCGCACGACATCAAGGGCCAGGGCATCTACGCCTACGTGACGCTGAAGGACGACGCCGCGCCGACGGAGGCGCTGAAGCGCGAGCTGGTGGCCTGCGTGCGCCGCGACATCGGACCGATTGCGGCGCCGGACGCGATCCAGTGGGCGCCGGGGCTGCCGAAGACCCGCAGCGGCAAGATCATGCGCCGCATCCTACGCAAGATCGCCGCCGGCGAGACCGACTCGCTGGGCGACACCTCCACGTTGGCCGATCCGGGCGTGGTCGACGAGCTGGTGGCGAACCGCGCGGCGTAGCGGACGTTGGGCAGGGGCAACCCAGTGGAGGCGTCAATGCCGATCTTTCATCTAAAGCCGGTCGTGACCCTGCTGGAGGACCCTGCCTGGGAGAGCACGCCGTACCGCGGCGAGATTTGGGTGAACACCGCTAACGAGCAGGACGCGCGCGGCATGGCGGCGGCGCGCTACGAGGACGCCCGCGCCAACGTGCCGGGCGTCAGCGCGTCGCCGAGCGCCTGGATGTCGGAGCGTCTGGTTAGCATGGAGGTGGTGGCCGAGGGTCCGTCCGGCATGGACATCCCGGATGGCGTGGTGGTCGGTGATCGCCAGATGTAGCGATGCCGCGGTAAGTGCTTTGACGCGCAATCAAAGCAGTTCACTGAGTCCCGCTGTCGCCAAATTACGGCATTAATCGTTCAGTAATGCTCCTGCACTACATGAAAGCGTTCCGGCAAACCAAACAAGCTGGTCCTTGTTTGGCTAGGACGCATTTTGTTACTACATGTCAACCGCTTTGCCGAATCTATTCGTAATGCAACCGAAAACGATATTCGTTCGGACGTGACCCTGAACGGCCGTCTCGTGCTGAACAGCGCCGGACCACTCGTTATCAGCTACGCCCCATTTGAGCATATCCAGCATGGGGCGCGGGTCGCCATCATCGGCATTACCCCGGGCGCGCAGCAGGCCGCCAACGCCCTATGTGAGTTTCGCCGGCAGCTTTTGGCAGGTATAGGCACCAGTGCTGCTCTCGCTGCCGCAAAGGTGCTGGCGTCGTTCTCCGGTCCGATGCGGGTCAACCTTGTTGCTATGCTCGACCGGATCGGGTTGGCGCGGTGGCTGAAGCTTCCCACGACCGCAGCCCTTTGGGCCAGCCATGGGCAACTCGTCCACTTCACTTCTGTACTTCGATACCCAGTGCGCTTCCGAGGCTCGAACTACAACGGGCAGCCCTCGATGACAGCGGTGGCACCCCTGCTGCAGCTCGTCGAAGAGTGCTTGCGCGAGGAGGTCGCCGCCCTGCCGGACGGCGTATGGATTCCACTTGGACGTACAGCATCTGTCGGACTGCAACACTTGGTGCACGCAGGCGCCCTCGATCCTGCCCGCGTGCTGCCCGGGCTGCCTCACCCAAGCGGAGCCAACGGAGAACGGGTCGCCTACTTTCTTAGGCGCAAGGCAAAGCGGCATTTATCGCTCAAGACCAACCCGGCCGCGCTGGATGCGGCACATGACCGACTGTGCAGCCTTGTTGAAAAGCTGCCTACCTCTGGCTAAACGGCCGCCAGGCTCGCAGCGAGCCGCAGGTCGGCCACGAACGACGCATATTCCCGCTGCTTGGCCTCCTCGTCGGGCAGCCGCAGCAGGTACGACGGATGCACCGTCACCAGCCCGGTGGTGTTGCCCAGCGGCATCGGCTTGCCGCGCTCGCGGGTGATGGTGACGGCGCGCCCGAGCACCGCGCGCGCCGCGGTGGCTCCCATCAGCACGGTGATCTTCGGCAGCACCTCGGCCCGCTCGATGGTCAGCCATTGCGAGCAGGCGGCGATCTCGGAGGTGTCGGGCTTGGCGTGGATGCGGCGTCGGCCGCGCGGCTCGAACTTGAAGTGCTTGACCGCATTGGTGACATAGACCGTCGTGCGGTCCAGCCCCGCCTCGGCCATGGCGCGGTCGAGCAGTTGGCCCGCGGGACCCACGAACGGCCGCCCGGCCAAGTCCTCCTGGTCGCCGGCCTGCTCGCCGACCAGCATGATGGCGGCGTTGGCCGGCCCCTCGCCGAACACCACCTGGGTCGCCGGCTCCCATAGCTTGCAGGAGCGGCACTGCGCGGCGTCGGCGGCGGCTTGCGCCAGGCGGCCCTGCAACGCCGGCGCCGGCGGGCGTGACGGGCGGCTGGTGGGGCGGGGCGGCGAGATGGTGGGCTGTTCGACCATGGCTTCGGTGCGCTCCTGCGCGGTACGGATCAGTTCAGGAATCGCCGCCGCCTCGGGCAAGTTCCGCCAATATTTGCGCGGCATCTCCGAAGTCATCGCCGCGACCTTGAGCCGCGCCGGGTTGAAGATGCTGCTGAAGTAGGCCAGCCAGTAGCGCGCCACGGCGTCGTCGTCGGGCACCTCGGCCGGATCGGCGCCCGGCGCGAACGACAAGTCGGCGCCGTCCCAGTGGGCGCTGCGGTACGGCGTCAGGATCGACCAGGTCATGGTGGCGAAGCGGCGCACGAAAAATCCGGCGTTGGCCTCGACGATGAAGTGCTGCGGCTCGAACCAGCCGACGTACCGGGTCGCGCCATCCGCCTCGACCTCGCGGAAGCGCAGGAACGCCTGCATCTTGTGGGTGTCGCGGCGCACTCCCTGCGCCCAGCCCTGCGCGCGATGCACCTCGGGATCGGTGGTCTCCTCCAGCAGGCGCCGCTCGCCGCGATGGGCGCGCCAGACCAGGCGGTAGAGCAGCGCGAACCGCTCCGGCTCGCGCGCCTGGATCACCGTCTCGGCCAACGTCACCAATGACCGCGGCAGGGTGAACGAGCCCGACGGCGCCGGCCGCGGCGCGCCGTCGTCCAGCGCCGCGAACAGGTCGTCGGGCATCGCCACCGACCAAACCGCCTCCTCCGGCGGCACGCCGTCGAGCGCCAAGCCACGCGCGGCGCTGCGCCAACCGTCCCAGTCGACCTCGTGCGCCAGCACGACGCTCCTCACGCGAACAGCTCCGCCTGGCGCGGCAGCCGGCGCCGCAGGCTGGCCGGCTCCGGCCCGCGCGGGCGGTGGTCGAGCGTCACCACGAACGGCGCCAGCTTCGGCAACGACAGCCGCAGCCGGGCGAGGTCGGCCATCCGCAGCCGGCGGTGCTTGCGCGCCAGCAACAGTTGCTCGACCGACTTCACGCCCAGCCCCGGCACCCGCAGCAGCGCCTCGCGCGGGGCCACGTTCACGTCGACCGGGAACAGCTCGCGGTGCTGCAGCGCCCAGGCCAGCTTGGGGTCCATCTCCAGCGGCATGTTGCCGGCGGCGTCGGTCGCGAGTTCGGGCTCGGAGAAGCCATAGAAGCGCAGCAGCCAGTCGGCCTGATATAGCCGATGCTCGCGCAGCAGGGGCGCGGCGCGCGGCGGCAGGATGGCGGAAGCGTCAGGGATCGGGCTGAACGCCGAATAGTACACCCGCCGCAGCCCGTACGAGCCGTATAGGTTGCTGCTCAGCGTCAGGATCTGGCGGTCGCTGCTGTCGTCGGCGCCGACGATCATCTGCGTGCTCTGGCCGGCCGGGGCGAACCGCGGCGCGCCCTTGTCCTTCGCGCCATCGATGCCGAGGCGCAGCCGGCCCATCGAGCGGCGGATGCTGGGCGCGTCCTTCTCCGGGGCCAGCCGGTCCAGCGCCGCCTGGCTCGGCAGCTCGACGTTGATCGACAGCCGGTCGGCCCATTTGCCGGCCTCGGCCAGCAGCTCCGGCGAGGCGTCGGGGATGGTCTTCAAGTGGATGTAGCCGCGGAACTGGTGCGTCTCGCGCAGCGTGCGGGCCACCAGCACCACCTGCTCCATGGTGTGGTCGGGGCTGCGGATGATGCCCGAACTCAGGAACAGGCCCTCGATGCAGTTGCGCCGGTAGAACGCCAGCGTGAGGCGCACCACCTCGTCGACCGTGAAGCGTGCCCGCGGGACGTTCGAGCTGCGGCGGTTGATGCAGTACAGGCATTCGTAGACGCAGGCGTTGGTCAGCAGGATCTTCAGCAGCGAGATGCAGCGTCCGTCCGGCGCGTAGGCGTGGCAGATGCCCATGCCCTCGCTGGAGCCGATGCCGGCCGCCTGGCCTTGCGAGTCGCGCTTGTCGGTGCCGGACGAGGCGCAGGAGGCGTCGTACTTGGCGGCGTCGGCGAGGATCTCGAGTTTCTGCAGCAGCTCCATCGGCACTCCGGTGTTTGCGTTTTGTTCCTAGCAGACGGCCGGCTGAACACCAAGTCTGGACGCCAACCGCGGCGGTCGTTACCAATGAGATGGGAACGCGGCCGAAGCTGCACAGGGATAACTGCCGATGCCGGTGGCCGTTGCCAGGCTGACGACGCCAATCAAGCACGGCGTCATCACGACCATCCAGAAGCAGCGGATCGGCAACCTGCCGGCCGACCGCAGCCTCGACCTGCTCAACTTCTTCATCGCCGACGTGCAGACCGGGTTCGGCCCGTTCATCGCGGTCTACCTGACCACCCGCACCTGGAGTCCGCAGCAGATCGGCGTGGCGCTCAGCGCCGGCTCGCTGATGGCCATCCTGGCGCAGGTGCCGTCGGGCGCGTTCATCGACGCGATCCGCCGCAAGCGGCTGGCCGGGGTGATCGCGCTGGCCTCGGTCGGCCTCAGCGCCATGACGCTGGCGCTGTTCCCGACTCGGCTGCCGGTGTTCGGGGCCGAGGGGCTGCACGGGCTGGCCAGCTGCCTGCTGGTGCCCTCCATCGCGGCGATCACGCTAAGCCGGGTGGGCCGCGCCAACCTTGGCGAGCGACTCGGCCGCAACGCCCGGTTCTCGGCGCTGGGCAGCACCATCGGCGCCGGCTTGATGGGATTGATGGGCACCTATTGGTCGGCGCAGTCGGTGTTCTGGTGCGCGGCGCTGTTCACCATCCCCGGCATGATCGCCATCGGCATGCTGCCGCCGCGCCACGAGACGCAGCCGCGGCCGGCGCGGGTCGGCAGCGCCACGCTGTGCGCCAAGCGCGCGGCGACCGAGAGCTGGCGCGTGCTGCTCGACCGCAAGCTGATTATTTTCGCGTGCTGCGTGGCACTGTTCTTCCTGTCCAACGCGGCGATGCTGCCGCTGGCCGCCGCGGCGCTGACCGGGCCGCAGGGCATGAGCGCCAACCTGGTCGTGGCCGCCTGCGTGGTGGTGCCGCAGCTGATGGTGGCGGCGCTGTCGCCGTTCATGGGCCGGCTCGCCGAGCGGCGCGGGCGGCGGCCGGTGCTGCTGCTGGGGTTCGCGGCATTGCCGCTGCGCGGGCTGCTGCTGTCCGTTCTGGTGTCGCCGGCGGGGGTGATCGCGGCGCAGGCGCTGGACGGGGTAGGCGGCGCGGTATTTGGCGTCATGCTGCCGCTGGTGGCCGCCGACGTGACCCGCGGCACCAACCGGTTCAACCTGTGTCTGGGCCTGTTCGGCTTGGCCGCCGGGCTAGGCGCCACCGTCAGCACAACGCTGGGCGGAGCGCTGGCGACTCACTTCGGCAACCGGGCGGCGTTCCTGGGCCTCGCCGCGGCCGGGGCGGCGGCGATGGCGCTGGTTGCCTTCGCGCTGCCCGAGACCCGTGCCGCACCCACCGGCGCGGCGAGGGGTTGAAGCCCACCTCGGAACATTCGCGCGAGGCGCCCGAGAGGGTTGGACTTCGACATGACCGACGGGCCGGCGCTCAGGAGGCCAGTTGTTCCTTGACGGCCAGCCGGTCGAGGAGGGACCACACCTCATGGATCTTGCCGTCGCGGAACCTATAGAAGACGTGCTCTGAGAAGGACGCCGATTTGCCATTCGGCTGCTGGCCGAGAAACTCGCGCTTCGGCGTGCAGTCGAATTTCAGCCGGCACGCGATCTGGTCGCCATCGATGACGAGAAGCTGGACATCGAAGTAGAGGTCAGGAATCGCAGCAATGTCTCCGGCGATCAAGTTCTGGTAGTCGAGGCGGGTCATCGACTGGCCGTTGTAGGTCAGCTCCTCATGGACAAACTCGGCGAGCTCGTCGGTGCGGCGGTCGTTGAGATAGCCGATATAGCGGCGATAGCGGGCCTCTTTGTCGCCGTCAGCCATCAGACATCTCCGTGTCGATTGTAAGAACCTAGGCCACCAGCTCGCGGTGGCGCAGCAGCGCCGCAGTGCTGGGCGCACGGCCGCGGAAGGCGACGTAGAGCTGCATCGGGTCCTGGGTGTCGCCGGCGCTCAGCACCGCGCGCAGCCGTGCCGCGATGGCGGGGTCGAACGGGTCGCCCGCCTGCGTGAACGCCTCGAACCCGTCGGCGTCCAGCACCTCCGCCCATAGGTACGAGTAATAGCCCGCCGCGTAGCCGCCACCGGCGAACAGATGCTGGAAATGCGCCGGCCGGTGGCGGATGCCGATCTCCGCCGGCATCCCGATGCCCGCCAGGAACTCGCGCTCGAACGCGTCGATGTCGATGACGTCCGGTGCCGCGTGGCTGTGCAGCGCCAAGTCGATCAGCGCCGCCGCCGTGTACTCCACCGTGGCGGCGCCCTGGCCGAAGCCGCGCGCCGCCAGCAGCCGGGCAACCAGCGCGTCGGGGATCGGCTCGCCGGTCTCGTGGTGCAGCGCGTAGCGGCGCAGCGTGTCCGGCACCGCCAGCCAGTGCTCGTAGACCTGCGATGGGAACTCCACGAAGTCGCGCCGCACCGAAGTGCCGGACTGCGCCGGATAGCGCACCTGGCTGAGCAGGCCGTGCAGCGCGTGGCCGAACTCGTGGAACAGCGTCCGGGCGTCGTCGAAGCTGAGCAGCGTCGGCTCGGACCGACTGGAGTCGGACCGGGCGAAGTTGTTGTTGTTGACGATGATCGGCGACACCGCCGCGTCCATGCGCTCCTGGTCGCGGTAGCTGCTCATCCAGGCGCCGGAGCGCTTGTCGGCGCGCGCGGTGTGGTCCGCCAGGAACACCCCGACATGCCCGGCCGCGTCGCCGACCTCGTAGGCCCGCATGTCGGGATGGTAGGCCGGCGCGTCGGGAAGCGGCGTGAAGGTCAGGCCGAACAGCCGGCCTGCGGTGTCGAACGCGGCGCGCTGGATGTTCTCCAACACGAAGTACGGCTTCATCTCGGCTTCGTCGAGCGCGTAGTCGGCGCGGCGCACCTGCTCCGCGTAGTAGCGCCAGTCCCACGGCGCGAGGGCGTCGTTGAACCCCGCCATTCGAGCCGCCGCCAACAGCCGCTCGCGTTCCGCGGCGAGCTTGCGCTTGGCCGGCTTCCACACCTCCTCCAGCAGACACGCCGCGGCGTTCGGCGTGCCGGCCATGGTGTCGGCGAGGCGAAACGCCGCGAAGTCCGGATAGCCGAGCAGCCGCGCCCGCTCCGCCCGCAGCGCCAGGATCTCCGGGATCAGCTTTGTGTTGTCGTGCGGGCCGGGATGCGTGCCGCGGGCGATCCAGGCCTGGTATGCCGCTGCGCGCAGGTCGCGACGGGCCGAGAACGTCAGGAACGGCTCGATCAGCGAGCGCGACAGGGTGACCGCGTAGCCCTCCGCCCCGCGTTCCGCCGCCGCCTGCCGCGCGCCGGCGCGCACGAAGCCGGGCAAGCCGTCGAGGTCCGCCTCGGCCAGCGGCAGGCGCCATGCTTTCTCGTCGTGCAGCACGTTCTGGCCGAACTGCGTGTGCAGCACCGCGAGCCGTTCCGAGATCTCGCTCATCCGCGCTTTGGCGGCCGGGACCAATGCCGCGCCGCTGCGAACCAGCCCTAGGTGCAGCCGCTCCAGCAGCCGCGCTTGGTCATCGGCCAAGCCCAGCGCGTCGCGGCCGGCGTGCAGCGTGTCGATGCGGCGGAACAGCGCGGGGTCGAGCGAGACGCGCATGGCGTGCTGCGCCAGCTTCGGCGACATCTCCAGGTCGGTCGCCTGCAACGCGTCGCCCCCTAGGCTTGCGACCAAGTTGGAGAACACGCTGCCGATGCGGTCCAGCAGCCGGCCGCTGCGCTGCAACGCCTCGACCGTGTTGGCGAAGTTCGGGGCTGCCGGGTCGGCCGCGATCGCCGCGATCTCTTGCAGGTGGGCGCGCATCGCCTGTTCGAAAGCCGGGGCGAAGTGCTCCGGCCGGACGCGGTCGAACGGCGGCATGCCGAACGGGGTGGTCCAGGGAGCCAGGAGGGGGTTGCTGTCATCGTCCATGAACCTAGCCGGAGCAGAACCGGCCGGCACGGTCAAGCCGTGCGGAGACATTCGACTGGCCGCCCGACTGGCCGCCGGTTGTTTTCGGCGACCATCCGGCAATTTCAGGTATGAAGGTCAGAACCATAAGGATAAGCCATGCCCGAAGCCGCCGCCCTTGCGCCGCAGGCGGTCGACGCCGTCGGCCACATCGAGACCCGCGGCATCGACTTCATCCCGGAGAACGAACGCCATTCACGCCCGCGCGAGCTGGGCTGGGTGTTCTTTGGCACCCAGATCACCTACGGCTCGCTGGTGGTGGGCGCGCTGCCGGTGGCGTTCGGGCTGAACTGGTGGCACTCGTTCGCCGCCATCGTCGTCGGCACCATCCTGGGCTCGCTGGCGGTCGGCGGCATGGCGATGCTGGGGCCGCGCACCGGCACCAACAGCACGGTCAGCAGCGCCGCGTTCTTCGGCATCCGCGGCCGCTACGTCGGCTCGTTCGTCACCCAGGCGATCGACCTCGGCTACTTCGCCCTGCAGCTCTGGGTCAGCGTGCCGCCGGTGCTGCAGGCCGGGAACATGCTGTTCGGTTGGCCCACCACCGGACCCATCCTGACCGTCGGCCTGATCCTCATGGCGCTGGTCGTCCTGGCGTTCGGCATCCTCGGCCACGCCACCATCGTCGCCTACGAGAAGTTCACCGCGGTGGCCAGCCTGGTCTGCCTGGTGCTGCTGGTCACCTTCACCCTCACCCACTGGAACCCGCCGCACGCCCCGCCCAAGCTGCAGCTCGACGGCTTCTGGGCGACCTGGGTGCTGGCGACTACGACGCAGCTGTCGAACGCCATCAGCTTCGCCCCGTTCGCCGGCGACTACGCCCGCTACTCGCCCTCGGCGAGCCGGCCGCGCGCGATGTTCAGCTGGTCGCTGTTCGGCATGGTCGCCGGCGGCATCGTGGCGCTGACCTGCGGCGAGATCATCGGCCTTGGCGTGCAGGACGCCTACGCGGTCACCGGCAGCATGATGGCCAACGTGCCGCTGCTGCTGCTGGTCCCGGTGGCGCTGCTCGGGCTGGTGGGCAACGTCAGCAACGGCGGCATGATCGTCTACAACGGGATGCTCGACCTGCACGCGCTGCTATGGCGGATGCGGCGGCCCCAGGTCGGGCTGATTTTCGGCGCAGCGGGGATCGCGGTCGGCTACGTGGGGCTGGTGGTATACAGCCTGGCCGATCTGATCGTCGCGCTGTGCTCGATTGTCACCATCCTGGTGACGCCCTGGATCATGATCAACATCATCGGCTGGTTCCAGCATCGCGGCCGGTTCAGTCCGCGCGACCTGCAGGCATTCGCCGGCCACGCCGACCACGGCATCTACTGGTACTCCGGCGGCTATAACGGCGGCGCCGTGCTGGCCTGGGTGGTTGGCGTCGTGGTCGGGCTGCTGTTCTGCACCACCAGCCTGTTCACCGGCCCGCTGGTCGCCCTCGCCCACGGCGTCGACCTCAGCTTCATCAGCTCGGCTGTCGTCGCCTCGGCGATCTACTTGGCGATTGGACGGGTCAGCGCCGCGTCCGCCTAGCTCGCCAGAGCGCCGTATTGGGCGTCGTGCAGGCGGCGGTACGCGCCGCCGGCGGCGATGAGGTCGTGATGGCGGCCCTGCTCGGCCACCCCGGTCGCGTCCACCACCACGATCCAGTCGGCGGCTCGGATGGTCGCCAGCCGGTGCGCGATGATCAGCGTGGTGCGGCCAAGCGCCAATTCGGCCAGCGACGCCTGGATGGCGCGCTCGGTCTCGGTGTCGAGCGCCGAGGTGGCCTCGTCCAGGATCAGGATCGGCGGGTTCTTCAGGAACATGCGGGCGATGGCCAGCCGCTGCTTCTGCCCGCCCGACAGCTTGACCCCGCGCTCGCCGATCAACGTGTCCAGCCCGGCCGGCAACTGGGCGATGGTGGCCTCCAACTGGGCGCGCCGCGCCGCCTCGTGGATTTGCGCGTCCGAGGCGTCGAGCCGGCCATAGGCGATGTTGTGGCGGAGCGTGCCGCCGAACAGGAACACGTCCTGCTGCACGATGCCGATCTGGCCACGCAGCGACTTCAGCGTCATCGCGCGGATGTCGATGCCGTCGATGGTGATGCGCCCGTCCAGCGCGTCGTAGAACCGCGGCAGCAGCGAGCACAGCGTCGTCTTGCCGGCCCCGGACGGCCCCACGAACGCCACCGTCTGCCCGGCCTCGATGTGCAGGTCGACGTGGCGGAGCACGGTGGCCCCCGGCCCGTAGCCGAAGGTGACCGCCTCGTAGCGGATATCGCCGCGCAGGCCGCTCACCGCGACGGCATCGGGCGCGTCGACGATGTCCGGCTCGGTGTCCAGCAATTCGGTGTAGCGGCGAAACCCGGCGATGCCCTTCGGGTAGGTCTCCAGCACCGCGTTGATCTTCTCGACCGGGCGGAAGAACACCCCGATCAGCAGCAGGAAGCCGATGAAGCCGCCGTTCGACAGCTGGCCGTGCAGCACGAACCAGGTGCCGGCGACCATCACCACGATCTGCGTGAGGCGCATGCTCATGTAGCTCAGCGAGGTGCTGGCGGCCATGATGCGGTAGGCCTCCAGCTTGGTCTGCCGGTAACGCTGGTTGTCGGCGGCGAACAGCGCCCGCTCGTGGTCCTCGTTGGCGAACGCCTGCACCACGCGCATGCCGCCGACGTTCTCCTCGATACGCACGTTGAACTGCCCGACCCGGTTGAACAGCGCCCGGAACGTCTGCGTCATGCGGTTGCCGTAGCGGCAGGCCAGCAGCGCGGTCGCCGGCACCACCAGCGTGGTCAGCAACGCCAGCCGGGCGTTGACGGCGAACATCAGCGCGAACGCGCCGACGAAGGTCATCACCGCGATGAACAAATCCTCCGGCCCGTGATGCGCCACCTCGCCGACTTCCTCCAGGTCCTTGGTCACGCGGGCGACCAGGTGGCCGGTCTTCTGGTTGTCGTAGAAGCGGAACGACAGCTTTTGCAGGTGGTCGAAAGCGCGGCGGCGCATCTCGGTCTCGATGTTGATGCCGAGCATGTGCCCCCAGTAGGTCACCACCACCATCAGCCCGGTGTTCACCAGGTAGATCGCCAGCAGCGCCGCCGAGGCGAGCAGGATCAGCCCCCAATCTTGCCCCGGCAGCAGCCGGTCGATGAAGCTGCGGACCGCCATGGGGAAGCCCAGCTCCAGCAGGCCGGAGATCACCGCGCAGCTGAAATCCATGACGAACAGGCGCCAGTGCGGGCGGTAGTAGGCGAAAAAGCGACGCATTCCGGCAATCGTTTCGTTCGGGAGTTGCGGCGCAAGCTTAGCACGCCGGGCTTTTGCGCGCCGCAGGTGCTATGGAGGGGCATGAACGTCGCCATGCAAAAACCCATGACGCTCGAACAGTTCCTGGCGTGGGAGGAGCGGCAGGGGACGCGCCACGAGTTCGACGGCATCCGGCCGTTGGCGATGGCCGGCGGCACCGCCGCGCACGCCGCCATTCAGGTCAACCTTGTCGCCGCCCTGAGGAACCATCTGCGCGGCAAGCCCTGCCGGCCGTTCGGCAGCGAGCTGAAGGTCGAAGTGGCCGGTCGCATCCGCTGTCCCGACGCATTCGTCGTCTGCACCCCCGTCCCACCGCGCGACAAGGTTGTCGGCAACCCGGCCGTGGTGCCGGCGCTACGTCGTGCTGCAGCAAACCCATGCCGGGGCCATCGTATTCGCGCGCAAGGGCGACGATTGGGTGACCGAGCTTGTCTCGGGAGAGGCGGCGATGTTGCGAATGCCGGAGACCGGCATCGAGATCGCATTAGCGGAACTGTATGCTGACCTCGATTTGGGCGCGCAGCCCGCCAGTTGACCCACGCCGCCCAACGCCATTTATATAAGCGGAACAAGGAGCTGCATCGCATGTTCAGATTGCTTCCCCGCCCAGGCCTGTTGAGCAGCGTGGTCGTCGTGGTGTCGGTCGCCAGTGGGGTGGCGTTCGGCGTCGTGACCGTATCGGCCGCGTTGGCGGCGCGTATGGTGGTCCGGCGCATGGCAGGTCGGGAATGATCCTGCTTTATTTGCCCCTGTTGGCGCTGATCCACTTCAGTTCGGGCACGGCGCTCGGCGGCATGGCGGTGCTATCGGCCAAGGCACTCGCCGACATGCGACGCGAGGCTAAAGCCGGACGATAGACCCTGGTAATTCGGCACTGATCGCCGCGGCATCTTCCCTCCATCACGGCAAGACTGCTCGACGCCTATATCCAAGGACGACGAGAAGGAGCTGAGGATGGCCCAACCACGAGCAGACATCGCCAACAAGGAAACCGACACCGCTTACAAGCAGGGCCTCATACGCCACGAGCCGTGGAAGGTGCTGGCTGCCGGGCTTGCCGCGGAGCCGGATTGATGGCTGCCGCCACGGCGTTGGTGAGCATCCTGTACCGCGCCGCTGCAGGCCACTGACATGCAGGCAGATTTTTAACTGACGGCGCACCAGCCGTTCTGGGAAACGCCGCGAAACATCGCTAGCATCTTTGGCGTGGTTGCCGCGGTGTTCGGCACGCTCGGTGGTTTGGTCGGCTTCGAAATTGCCCAGGCCCCGTCGCAAGTGGTCTTCCAGCCCGGCTCGATGGTGATGACGCCCACGCTGGCACACGCCAAGTAAGCTGCGTCACGCCTTTCACCGGCGTGTCAGGCAGCCGGCTCCCGCTGCCGCAGGATGATCCGCGCCATCGCCGCGTGATCGGCCGTCGCGCTGTCATACAGGCGCGCCAAGTCGGCCTTGAGCGCGGTGCGGGAGCCGCCGTCGAGATAGATCATGTGCCCCGACGGGTAGTACTTGACCGTCAGGTTCTTTCGCACCGAGGCGTCGGTCAGCGGCATGTTCTGCAGGTCGAGCGTGGTCTGGAAGAACGGCGTCACGAAGTCGTAGTAGCCGTTGGCCGAGAGCACCTTCAGATCGACGTTCAGGCTCATCGTCGCGGCCAGGTCGCCGGCCGTGTACAGCACGACGTTACCCTGCGGATCGACGCCCTTCTGGGCACCCGTAGGGTCGGTGTGGTGGAAATCCCAATTGGCGAACGCCTGGTCGTTCAGGTCGGTGAACGCCGAGGTCGAGGTGAAGCGTAGATCGTCGTTCAGGTAGCTGTTCCACATAGCGGTATAGACGCCGTTCACCGCCGTCATGGTAGGATCGTTGCCGCCCGATTTCGGATCGATCCGCCCGGCGATGCCGGTGTCGATGCCGGTCGCCCGCCCGTCGTACGAGCCGAGCGCCAGCCCCTTGTCCTGCAACAGCGTCACCAGGAACGCCGACGCGCCGCGCGCGTCCGCAGCCGCCACGTTGAGCGACCAACTGGTCAGCGTGGTCTCGTCTATGCCGATCTCCTGGCTGAGCCGCCTCACCGTCGCCGGATCGGCTTTCGGAAACGCCTGCAGCGCCGCGGCGTAGTCGCCGATGGCGAGCACCGAAGCCTGCTCGGCGAAGGAAGGCAGGTCCTTCGGCGGCGGCTGCACCGCAACCTTGCCGTGATACAGGGCATCCGCCGCCAAAGTCGGCAGCAAGCCGATCGGGTTGCCGGCCTGCGAATAGTCGAGGATGGAGGACTGCAAGGTGAGGCCGTTCAGCTCCACCCCGTCCTCATGCAGCAGGTACGCCAGCACCGCGGTGCGCGGCGTGCCGTAGCTCTCGCCGAACAGGAACTTGGGCGAGTTCCAGCGGCCGTTGGCGGTGAGGTAGCGCTTGATGAACTGCCGCAGCGCGCCGGCGTCCTGGTCCACGCCCCAGAAATCCTTGTTCACCTTGGGCGCGATGGCCGCCGAGTAGCCGGTGCCCACCGGGTTGATGAACACCAGGTCGCTGCGGTCGAGCAGGCTGTCGGGGTTGGTCTCGATGGTGTACGGCGGCGGCGGCGTGAAACTCGGCAGCGAGGTGCGGATGCGCATCGGCGCGAACGAGCCGAGCAGCAGGTACACCGACGACGACCCCGGACCGCCATTGTAGAAGAACGTCACCGGCCGGGTGCGGCGTTCCGCGTCGTCCACGGTGAACGCCACGTAGAAGATCTTCGCCTCCGGCTTCGAGCTGCTCGGGTCCACCGCCGCCAAATGCCCCACGGTCGCGGTGTAGTGGATGCTCTTGCCGCCCAGCACGATCTCGTGGCGGGTCACGGCGGCGCTCTCGGTGGCGTCGGCGACGTTGTCCTGCGGCCCGTTGCCGTAGGCGACCGGGTCGGAGAACGGCTGGTCCTGGTCGACCGCCCGCACTGGCTGAATAGCGGGATCGAGCACCAGTTTGCCGGTGGGCGAAGTCGGGGTCGCGGCCATTGCGGCTCTCCTTTCTGACAGGTCTGGTCTATACAGGTCTGGTCTGACGGGTCTGGTTCAGCCAATCGCGGGCGCGGCGGTCAGGGCGTCCGCCAGCGCCTGGCCGCGCGGGGTACCGAGGCCGGTGCAGGCGTTCCAGCCCGGACCGGCGTCGTAGCCGATGCGCGAACCGGCCGGCCGGTTGGAGCCCTGCGTCACCGCGGTGAACAGCTCGGCGTGGCCGTACACCGCCGGCAAGAAGAAGCCGACCGGATGCGCCGCCTTCTGGTTGATGCGCGCAACCAGTCCGGCCCATAGCGGCGACACCGCGCTGGTCCCGGCGGCGAGCTGCGCCTGCCCGCCGACCACGATGGCATAGCCGCTTTCCGGCCCCGCGTTGCCGGCCACGTCAGGCACCCCGCGTCCCGGTTTGCCGGCGTTGACGCTCGGCGGCAGCTTTAGGCCGCCCTGGAACGCCGGCGGCTCGAACAGGTCGCTGATGCCGCCGCCGCTGCCGCTGCGGCCGTCGTTCCAGACGCGCTGGCCGGAAATCGCCTTGCCCGCGAAGGTGGTGACGGTGCCGCCGCAGCCGATTGCCCAGGGGCTCGACGCCGGGAAGTCGACATGCGCCTGGCCGTCCGGAATGCCGTCGGTCGCCAGGCTGTCGCCGGACGCCGCGAACACCGAAATGCCCAGGCGAGCGGCGTCCTGCAACAAGGAGTTCATCGTCTGCACCGCCTGCGCGGTCCAGTTGGTCTCGGCGCTGCCCCAGCTGATCGAGATCACCGACGGCTTGCGGGCAGCGTCCTGCGAGGCGGCCGAGATCGCGTTGGCGAAGCCGGCATCGGTGTTCTGCGCGAAGTAGACCGCGATTTCCGCCCCGGGCGCCACGCCGCCGGCGACCTGGATGTCGAGCGCCACCTCGCCGTCGGCGCCGCCGCCGGTCGGGTCGTTGCCCATGCCGTCCACCGGCACCGCGACGACGTGCGGCGGGGCCAACCCCATGGCGGCGAACGCCTGCGCGGTGTCGGCCTCGACGTAGCCGCCGCCAAGCTCGATCAACGCGATGGTCTGCCCACTGCCGTCGAGGCCCGACGGAAACTCGTAGAGCGCCGCGAACTGGTTCGGCAGGTGGCCCTGCTGGCCGGCGACAGCCGGGCGCTGCACCAAGCGCGTGTGCGCCACCGGGCGGGTGTCCAGGCCGAGCACCGACTCGACCACGCCGACCAGCTCCTGCGGCAGATGCAACATGCCGGAGCGGGCGCGGAAGCGGTGTTCCGCAAGCTCGTAGCCGTGCAGCACGGTGCGGAATGCCCGCTCCATCTGGTTCACCGTCCCGGACAGCTGCACCAGCCGCCGCGCCGGGTCCGCGGTCGCGACGGTCAGGCCGTTTGCGGCGGCGAACTCGGCGACCAGCCGGATGTCGTCGCGGTACGACTGCTCGCGGCGCTCGCGCAAGTCCGCGCGCGGCTCGGCGAACCCGGGCGCCGGTTGCGGCGCGGAGGCGTGCGGCTTGAGGTAGACGCTGACCTGGATGGTCTCGTCGGGCGGCGACGGCGTCAGCTGGGTGGCGCCGTCCGGGGCGGGCCGCTCGCTTGGCGGGAACTGGACGTAGTTGCCGAACCTGTCTGCCACGCACGCATCTCCGGTGTTGCAGTTCCAATCGCAGACTAGAACAAAGCGGCAACGCTGCCAAGCCGTTGCGGTGTCGATGCGGCACTTTCACGATGGCTTGATCGTGGCACGCAACCTGCCCTACTCGCGTCGACTGACGAGGCGCCCGCGATGGCCGACAATTTCCTGCTGCATCGCCGCGAGTTGCCTGGCCTGGCGGCGGCGGGATGCAAGTTCGCCCCGCGCTGCCCACTGGCGTTCGAGCGCTGCCGCGAGCAGCCGCCGCTGCCGCCGATCGCCGACGGCCACCTCGCCGCGTGCTGGCGGGCGTCGTGAACCTGGTCGAGCGATTGGGGTGTCGCGGCACTACCGGATCGGGCGCGCCACCTTGCGGGCGCTGGAGGGCGTCGACCTTAGCATCGCGCCCGGCGAGACCCTGGGCCTGGCGGGCGAGAGCGGCTCGGGCAAGTCCACCCTCGGGCGCACCTTGCTCGGACTGCAGGAGCCGACCCAGGGCCGCATGCGGTTCGACGGCGCGGACATCGCCGGCGCGCGCGGCGACCGGCTGCGGACTCTGCGCCGGCGTCGCGGGCTGGTGTTCCAGGACCCGTCGGGCGCGCTCAACCCGCGCATGACCACGAGGGCGTGTGGTTCGGGCTCATGCATTTGGGCCTTCCGGCGGTATCGGCGGAGTTTCGAGAGCCTGGAGACGTTCACCTGGACGCCGCGACACGCAGCGTGGTGGCGCGGCTTCGCCCACTCCGCGGGGGGCGGCATCTGGCACGAAACCCATCGGCTGCGCGGCGGGATGGGAGGCGACCTACTCCGGCGTTCCTAGGATCGGCTTCGCGAGCTTCGCGCCGGAACGCGCTTCAACCGGAGCGTTCATAAGCGCCCGGCAGCGCGTCAAGGCGAATGTCGGTTAGGTTCGCCTGGAGTCAAGTCCAGTACAGCGCCCGCGCCATCGGCAGCCGCAGCGCCAGCGAGGCCTGCAGCCGCTCCCGCATCTCGGCCATCTGCTCCTTCGGAAACACCCACTTGGTCGAGCCGAACTTGGTCAGCTTGCGCGACCGCTGCGCCTCGTCCATTTCCAGCGGACTGCCGGGATACCAGCCGGCGAGCACCGCCTTCGACTTCGGCGTGAACCGATGGGTGATGAGTTCGGCGGTAAGGTCCACGCCCGGCACGCCGTCGAGTGCCGCAGCCACCTCGACGAACAGCCGGTCGTAGGCGTCGGCCCAGTCCGGCACGCGCAGGATCGGCGCCACCGTAAGGCCGACCGGATATCCCGCCTCGGCCATCGCGCGCAGCGCCAACAGCCGCGCGCGGACCCGTGGCGCGCCGCCCTCGTGCCGCTCCGCCGCCGCGGCGTTGACCGAGAAGCGCACCCGCGTGCGGCGGTTGTGCGCGAGTGCGAGCAACGGCCCGACGGCATCGAACTTGGTCGTGAAGCGCAGCTGCACCGGCGCGTCCCACTGGCCGAAATGCGCGATGCAGGCGGCCAGGTCGCCGGTCAGGTGCTCGATCGACAGCGGGTCGGTGTAGCACGAGCACTCGAACGTGGTGCCCTCGCCGGCGCGCTCGGCGGAGGTCGAGGTGACCTGCCCATGGCCGACCGCGGCCGGCAGCTCGGCCAGGATCTCGGGCAGGTTGGCGTAGGCGCGGATGATCGGCGGCCCGGCCAGCGAGCCGGCCAGGTAGCAGTACGAGCAATGCGCCGGGCAGCCTTCGGCGAGGTCGAACCGCCAGTCGGCGCTGGGCGGGATAGGCTGCAGCCGACGCCGGCTCGGACTCGCGGTGACGACTGCCAAGGTGGTCTTGGCGTCGCGGTAGGCGTCCGGCAGGCCACTGAGCCGGTCGGCGGGAAGCCGCACGATCTCGGACCCCAGCGCCGCCGCGCGCTCGACCATGGCGACGCCGTTCGCCCAGCCCAGGGCGGACGGGGTGACGACGACGCGGCGTGGAATCCAGGGGCGGGACATGGCTGGAATGTCGGAGGCGCGCGCCGATATGCGAGCCCATGGAACAGATGGCAGGGCTGCCCGCGGCGGCGTTCGACAAGCAGGACCGCTCGCCCGATGCGGCGTTCTACGTCCAGCCACGGCTGGTCACCCATATCGACGACGCGGCGATTGTGGCGGTGACGCAGGCCTACCGGGAAGTCCTGCCGGCGCACGGCACGCTGCTCGACCTGATGAGCAGCTGGGTCAGCCACCTGCCGGCAGAGGTCGAGTATGCCGCGGTGGTCGGGCACGGCATGAACGCGCGCGAGCTGGCCGCCAACCCCCGGCTGTCGCGCTGGTTCGTGCAGGACCTGAACGCCGATCCGACGCTGCCGCTCGACGGCGGCGCGTTCGACGGCGCCTGCCAGTGCGTGTCGGTGCAGTACCTGCAGCGTCCGGTCGAGGTGTTCCGCGAGGTGGCGCGGGCGCTGCGGCCGGGCGCGCCGCTGGTGGTGTCGTTCTCCAACCGCTGCTTCCCGACCAAGGCGGTGGCCATCTGGCGCACCCTGCCGGGACCGGAGCAGCAGCGCCTGGTGGCCGCCTATCTGCAGGCCGCGGGCTTCGCCGAGGTCACTGGACGGGCTTGGACGCCGCACCGAGGCGACCCGCTCTGGACGGTGATCGGCCGGGCTGCGACATCCTGACGCCAGAGCTCCACGGAACGCCGGGGCTTCACGGAAACGCGCGCCGCGCCTAGCTTGCAATCCTGCCGCGCGCCTCGCGCGGACGAACCGTTGCAAGGACAAACACCGATGACCAAACGAACTCTGTTCGCGGGCGCCGCGATGATGGCGCTCGCGGCGGCGGCGCCAGCCCACGCGCAGATCAAGATCGCCACCGCCGGCCCGATTACCGGCGAGAACGCGGCGTTCGGCGGCCAGCTTAAGATTGGCGCCGAGCAGGCGGTCAAAGACATCAACGCCAAGGGCGGCGTGCTAGGCCAGAAGCTGGTGCTGGAGGTGGGCGACGACGCCTGTGACCCGAAGCAGGCGGTTTCGGTGGCCAACAAGCTGGCCAGCGACGGGGTGGTGTTCGTGGCCGGCCATTTCTGCTCGTCCAGCTCGATCCCGGCCAGCAAGGTCTACACCGAGGAAGGCATCCTGCAGATCACGCCGGCCTCGACCAACCCCGCCTTTACCGACAGCGGCAGCTGGAACACTTTCCGGACATGCGGACGCGACGACCAGCAGGGCAAGCTCGCCGGCCACACCCTCGCCACGACCTACAAGGACAAGCGGGTCGCGATCCTCAACGACAACAGCACCTACGGCAAAGGCATCGCCGACCAGACCAAGAAGTACGCCAACGCCGAGGGCAAGATGGAGGACCTGTACACCGCCTACGTCGTCGGCGAGCGCGACTACTCGGCTTTGGTCAGCCGGCTTAAGGAAGCCAAGATCGACGTCATCTACATCGGCGGCTATCACCCCGCGGTTGGCCTTATCACTCGTCAGGCACGCGAGCAGGGCCTGAACGCCCAGGTCCTCGGTCCCGACTCGTTGCAGACCAAGGACCTCTGGGGCGTCACCGGCGCGTCCGGCGAGGGGTTGATGCATACCTTCGCGGCCGACCCGCGGCTGAACCCGGCGGCGGCCGAGGTGGTGAAGGAGTTCCAGGCCAGGAACGTCAACCCTGAGGGCTATGTCCTGTTCACCTACGCGGCGGTCCAGGTGTTCGCTGAGGCGGCAACCAAGGCCGGCTCGACCGATCCCAAGAAGGTTGCGGCGGAGATGAAGTCGGGTGGCCCGTGGAGCACGGTACTCGGCGATATTTCATACGACGACAAGGGCGACGTGAAGGCGATCAACTACGTTTGGTATATCTGGCACAACGGCGACTACAAGCAGGCGATGTAGGTCATGTAACCGTGGCGAGGCCTGGATTGTCCAGGCCTCGCCATTTTACAGTACGAAAAACTGCTTAAAACTGCCGTACTAAATACACTTACCTCACATGTTGTTCGAACCCCCGTTTTTGTAATATTTTATGTGAGCGTCGAGGCGAGTTTGCGCTTGATATTCTGCTTTAAGCAGTCAAGTTTCCTGCGCCGGCTGGCTTATCTGCTTGGGCTCAAGCCACTCGTAGTTGGGCCGAGTTGTCTCGTCGGCGAAATCAATACAAAGGACACCTGAAATGGCCGATTCGAATTACACCTTCGACTTTAGCATGCTGCAGTCAGCCTCTGCTTCGTTCGTCGACGCGAGCAGCAGCGCAGGCAGCGCTGGCGGCGGCAGCGCTGCTCTCGGTGGGGCACCTGCAGCAGCTTCAGGCTCGTCAGGCGCGCCCGCCGGCCTCGCCGGCGGCCTTGCGGCCAGCCCGTTCGGGTCGCTGATCGGGGTAGGCGGCATCACTGCCGACAGCCTTGCGGCCAGCCTTTCCCAAAACAACAACGCCGGTGCGCTCGCCGCGCTGGGCACCACCGCCGGCAACCCGTTCGAGAGCCTGGCCGGGGCCAACAGCCCGTTCCCGGCCGGCACCGCCAACGCGTTCGACAACTACACCGGGGCCCACAACCCGTTCGCGAGCAGCGGCAACCCGTTCGCCATGGCCAACCCCAGCGGCGCCTGAACCGGCCACGAGACCAGCCGAACCACCGAATGGCCGGCAGCGCATCCCTGCGCTGCCGGCTTTCTCGCTGGATGGCTAATCTTACTGTGTCATAAACCACTTGCATAGCTTGATGATGATTGTGTACGAAGCGAGCTTCTCGTTTGTAGAGGCGGATTGTGGCTTCATCAGGCACGCACGACAATGCATTACGCTTGGCATC
>JAABUY010001041.1_pt1 | contig 40123 bp, 39 predicted proteins | sample 5560271 | NCBI WGS metagenome assembly JAABUY01 (sample SAMN10711886, study PRJNA513374) | rock metagenome | isolation source: Antarctica rocks | place: Antarctica: Victoria Land, University Valley
CCGGTGGCGAGCGGCGGCGTGGTGAGCCTCAGGGCGCGCGCGCCGAACGGCCGCGTCGGCCGCTCGGTGACGCTCGGCTCCGAGCCGACCACTCGCGAAGCCGCCATCGCGTGCGCCGCTCCGCAGCCTTGATCTGACGGGTTGGGGTGACGCATCGCGCGGGCGAACTACAACACCGCTGCGTCACCTCGAAAGCCCACCTGGCTGTGCGCTTCATCTGCCGTGGAGCAAGATTCAAGCGATCATCGGCCTCAAAGGCGAGAAGGTAGTTTTTTACTTGTATCCTACATTGGAACAACGCGGGCTAGCGGCATCACTGAAAATCGGGCCTTTGGCCTCTGATGTGATTATAATTGATTGCATGAAAGCCGGCGCGCAACGCAGCCAAGTATAAGCCTAAATCGATAGTCAGCAGGGTTGCCCCACTGCGTGCAAGCTCCAGCAAAACCGCATCCGTCAAGCCAAGCCGAAGATAATCCTCACGACTTACAGCAACCTTGCTGGCGATTACTTTTTCTTCAGTGCTACTAATAATGACCTTAAGTGTTCTTACTAATTCAGATTTAATTGGATCTGCTATGTAACGCAAAAGATTGGATGTCTCGCTGAGAACATTCGGGGTGAATAAAACGCCACGGGATGCCGCTATTATTTCTGATATAGTATCAAAATCAGCCTTATCGAACCCTTGCAACCTTTTGTGTTTAGAAATGTAGTCCGGATTGGTAAGTCCGACAACGACAAGGAGAGAGACATTTGCATCTAATATTACCGGTGTTGTCACTATCCCTGATTTTCCCGTCGAACTACAGAGAGGATCTCACCATCGACGTCCCGCACTCGAACGACCTTATAAGTCCGCCTTGCCGCCAGATCACCGGTCAAAGCAGTGAGGGCATTCCGAGTCGTGTTCCAAGGACGAGAAAAACCTAAGGTGACGTTCCACGTTCCGGATTGGTCATCGTGCTCAATTTCTTCGAGACCAAGATTTGAAAGGCCTTCGTCTTCGAAAATTTCGGCAACGTAGTTTTTAGCTCGCTTAACCGCTTCTTTGACGTCCATTGTCACGCTCGCTTTTGGTGATTCGCCCGTCTGTCAGAATTGCAGCTTCTCGACCGAAATCGCAACCGTCATCGGCCTCGTAGTTCCGTCGCATGTAAAACCCGAGCGCGGCGAAACGGTCAATCCACGTGTCGCTTGGCACTAACAACCGAGACGCCCTCATACTGCGCCGGGGTGACGCCCCCGCGCGGGCGGACTACAACACCGGCTCCTTATCGGCTGGAGCTCCCATGGTTGCGCGCGTCATCGCGGTCGAGCCGTTCGACCTTGTCATCTTCGGCGCCACCGGCGACCTCGCCGTACGCAAGCTGATCCCGGCGCTCTACTTCCGCGACCTCGCCGGCCAGATCCCCGCCGAGTGCCGCATCATCGGCGCCTCCCGCCGCCCGCTCGGCGACGACGGCTTCCGCGAGATGGCGCACCAGTCGCTGAACGAGCACGTGAAGAAGCAGGACCGCACCAAGGAGCACGTCGAGCGGTTTCTGGCCCGGCTGTCCTATTTCTCCATAGACGCCACCGGCCATGACGGCTGGGCCGACCTGGGCAAGGCGCTGGACCAGGACGGCGAGCGCATCCGGGTGTTCTACCTGGCCACCGGCCCCGACCTGTTCGGCCCGATCTGCCAGCAACTCGGCCGCCACAAGCTCGCCACCGCCAACAGCCGCGTCGTGGTGGAGAAGCCGATCGGCAAGAGCCTCGACTCGGCGCGCGAGGTCAACGACGCCATCGGCGAGGTGTTCCCCGAGGATCGCGTCTACCGGATCGACCATTACCTCGGCAAGGAGACGGTGCAGAACCTGATGGCGCTGCGCTTCGCCAACGCGATGTTCGAGCCGGTGTGGAACTCCGCCCACATCGACCACGTGCAGATCACCGTGGCCGAGACGCTCGGCGTCGAGGGCCGCGCCGGCTACTACGACACCGCCGGCGCGTTGCGCGACATGGCGCAGAACCACCTGCTGCAGCTGCTCTGCCTGACCGCGATGGAGCCGCCGACCTCGCTCGCCGCCGACGCGGTGCGCGACGAGAAGCTGAAGGTGCTGCAGTCGCTGGTGCCGATCACCCCGGAGAAGCTGGGCGAGAACACGGTGCGCGGCCAGTACCGCGCCGGGGCGTCGGAGGATGGGCCGGTGAAGGGCTACCTGGAGGAACTCGGCGAAGACACCAGCAGCACCGAGACCTTCGTGGCGCTGAAGGCGCAGATCGCCAACTGGCGCTGGGCCGGGGTGCCGTTCTACCTGCGTACCGGCAAGCGCCTCGCCGGCCGGGTGTCGGAGATCGTGGTGGCGTTCCGGCCGATCCCGCATTCGGTGTTCGGCGAGGGCGCCGGGCCGATCGAGGCCAACCGGCTGGTGATCCGCCTGCAGCCCAACGAGGGCGTGCGGCTGTTCCTGATGGTCAAGGACCCCGGCCCCGGCGGCATGCGGCTACAGCACGTGCCGCTCGACATGAGTTTCGCCAGCGTGTTCAACGTCCGCAACCCCGACGCCTACGAGCGGCTGGTGATGGACGTGGTGCGCGGCAACCAGACGCTGTTCATGCGCCGCGACGAGGTCGAGGCGGCGTGGTCCTGGATCGACCCGATCCACGACGCCTGGGCGGTCTCGCGCGACGGGCCGAAATCCTACACTTCCGGCACCTGGGGGCCGTCCGCGGCCATTGCGCTGATCGAGCGCGACGGCCGCACCTGGAACGAAGAGGCGATCTGATGGGCGTGATCCGGCCATGACCGTAATAAGACCTGGCATCGAGCAACTCGAGGACAGCCCGATCATCGAGGTGTTCCGCGAAGGCTTCGGCGTGCCCGACGTCTTGGCGATGTGGGCCGGCGAGTTCGATGTCCCCACGCCGCGTTTCATCTGCGAGGCCGCCAGCCAGTCGCTGTTCGCCGGCAACACGTTCTACTCGCACAATCGCGGCCTGCCGGCGCTGCGCCGGGCGCTGATCGACTACCACCGTCGGCTGTGGGGGGTGGAGATCGCCGACGACCGCATCGCCTTCACCTATTCCGGCATGAACGCGGTGATGCAGGTGTGCCAGGCGACGCTGGCGCCGGGCGACAACGCCATAGCCGTAACGCCGTCATGGCCGAACGTGATGCGCGCCATGCAGATCAACGGCGCCACGGTGCGCGAAGTCGCGATGCACCAGGGCAACGAAGGCTGGTCGCTGCGGCTGGACGAGCTGTTCGCCGCCTGCGACGCGCAGACCAAGCTCATTTACCTCGCCTCGCCCGGCAACCCGACCGGCTGGCAGATCACCGAGGACGAGGCGCAGGCGCTGCTCGATTTCTGCCGCGCGCGCGGCGTCGCGATCCTGGCCGATGAGGTCTACCACCGCATCGTCTACGACCGCCCGGTGGCGTTCAGCTTCCACCAGATCGCCCGCCCGGAGGACCCGGTGTTCATCGTCAACAGCTTCAGCAAGTCGTGGGCGATGACCGGCTGGCGCATGGGCTGGGTCACCTACCCGGCCGGCTGCAACGACGCCTTCGAGAAGCTGCTGCAGTTCAACACCAGCGGCGGCCTGGAATTCATGCAGGCCGGCGCCATCGCGGCGCTGACGCAGGGCGAGGACACCGTGGCGATGCTGGTCGAGCGCTGCCGCGTCGGGCGGGAGATCGTGTTCCGCCGCCTGGGCCAGATGCCGCGGGTCCGCAACATCCCCGGCAGCGGCAGCTTCTACGCCATGTTCGAGGTCGAGGGGATGCGCGACACCATGCAGTTCTGCAAGCGCGCGGTGCGCGAGGCGCGCATCGGCATGGCGCCCGGCACCTCGTTCGGCCGCGGCGCCGAGCGGCTGGTACGGCTGTGCTACGCGAAAAGCCCGGACATGCTGACCGAGGCGATGGACCGGCTGGAACGCTTCGTCGCCGGCTACGACGAGACGAGGCTGGCCGCCTGACCATGCAGCCGGCATTGCCCGCACGGGCCGCGGTGTTCCGCCACGGCGGCCCGGCGCCCAGCCGCGAACGGGCGCTGCCGGAGGAGACGGCGTTGGCGCTCACCTACAACCGCGAAACCCATGCGGTGATGATGGGCACGCCGGCCGACCTGGAAGATTTCGCGGTCGGCTTCAGCCTGACCGAGGGCGTGGTCGAACACTCCGGCCAGATCGAGGAGCTGGACATCGTGCCTGCCGAGCACGGCGTCGAGCTGCGGATGTGGCTGGCGGCGGATCGCCTGGAGGCGACGCAGGCGCGGCGGCGGCGGCTGGCCGGTCCAACCGGCTGCGGCCTGTGCGGCATTGACAGCCTGCGCGAGGCGGTGCGCCCGCCGCGCCGCGTGGTCGGCGGCGCGGCGTTCACCCCTGCCGCCATCGCTGCGGCGCAGCAGGCGATGGAGGCGCAGCTGCCGCTCGGCGCCGAGACCCGCGCGGTCCACGCCGCAGCGCTATGGCACCCGTCGCGCAGCCTGCTGCATGTGCGCGAGGACGTTGGCCGGCACAATGCGCTCGACAAGCTGGTGGGCGCTGCGGCACGGGCCGGCGACGACGCCAGCGGCTGCCTACTGCTGCTCAGCAGCCGGGTGTCGATCGAGATGGTGCAAAAAGCCTGCGTGCTGGGGGCCGCGGTGCTGGTGGCGATCTCGGCGCCCACCGCGCACGCGGTCCGCCTCGCCGACGCCGCCGGCCTCACGCTGGTCGGCGTCGCGCGCGCCGACGGCTTCGAGGTGTTCACTCACCCGCAACGTATCGTTCCGGACAACGTCAGGCATATTGCGTAATCATCCAGCCGCCATGGCCCCTGGCGGCGATTCTGGTTATGGTCACGCCGCATAAGACAATCCACCTCGGAGGAGAAGCCTCATGGACGTGCGCGCAGCGGTGGCGATGGCGGCGAGCGAGCCGCTCAGCATCGAGACGGTGCAGCTCGAAGGCCCGCGCGAAGGCGAGGTGCTGGTCGAGATCAAGGCCACCGGCATCTGCCACACCGACAAGTACACGCTGTCCGGGGCCGATCCGGAGGGGCTGTTCCCGACCATCCTGGGCCACGAGGGCGCCGGCGTGGTGGTCGACGTCGGCCCTGGCGTCCGCTCGCTGAAGAAAGGCGACCACGTCATCCCGCTGTACACGCCCGAGTGCCGCGAGTGCGACTACTGCCTCAGCCGCAAGACCAACCTGTGCCAGAAGATTCGCGTCACCCAGGGCCGCGGCCTGATGCCCGACGGCACCAGCCGGTTCTCGCTGGGCGGCAAGCCGTTGCTGCACTACATGGGCTGCTCGACCTTCGCCAACTTCACCGTGGCGCCGGAGATCGCGCTGGCCAAGGTGCGCGAGGACGCGCCGTTCGAGAAGATCTGCTACATCGGCTGCGGCGTCACCACCGGCATCGGCGCGGTGCTGTTCACCGCCAAGGTCGAGGTCGGCTCGACTGTCGTGGTGTTCGGCCTCGGCGGCATCGGGCTCAACGTCATCCAGGGCGCGCGCATGGCGGGAGCCGACATGATCGTCGGCGTCGACCTCAACCCGGAGCGCGAGGCGCTGGCCCGCAAGTTCGGCCTGACCCACTTCGTCAACCCCAAGGACGTGAAGGGCGACATCGTGGGCCACCTGGTCGAGCTGACCCATGGGGGCGCCGACTACAGCTTCGAGTGCGTCGGCAACGTGACGCTGATGCGCCAGGCCCTGGAGTGCGCGCACAAGGGCTGGGGGGTCGCGACCGTCATCGGCGTGGCCGCGGCGGGCCAGGAGATCAGCACGCGGCCGTTTCAACTGGTCACCGGGCGGCGCTGGATCGGATCGGCGTTCGGCGGCGCGCGCGGGCGCACCGACGTGCCGAAGATCGTCGACTGGTACATGGAAAAGAAGATCAACATCGACGACCTGATCACCCACGTGCTGCCGCTGGAGCGCATCAACGAGGGTTTCGATCTCATGACCCGCGGCGAGAGCATCCGCAGCGTGGTGGTCTACTGACCGATGACCGAGCGACTGCACTACGACTCGTCCGACCTGCGCGAGGTCGAGGCGACGGTGCTGGCGGCCGACGCAGCTGGGATCGTACTCGACCGCACCGTGTTCTACGCCCGCGCAGGCGGCCAGCCGGGCGACACCGGCGCGCTGCGCTGGCCGGGCGGCGAGGTGGCGGTGGCTGACACGGTGCTCGACGCCAACAAGGACGTGCTGCACGTGCCACAGGCGGGGGCGAGCCTGCCGGCGGTCGGGGCGGTGGTGACGGCGGCCGTCGAGTGGCCGCGCCGCCACGCCATCATGCGGATGCACACCACGCTGCACCTGCTCTGCGCCGCCCTTCCCGGCGCGGCCGTCACCGGCGGCCAGATCGGCGCCGATCGCTCGCGGCTCGATTTCGACTTGGCCGAGCCGCCGGCGAAGGACGCGCTGGAGGAGCGGCTCAACGCGATGATCGGGCAGGATCATCCGGTCGCCGCCGAGTGGGTCGACGAATCCGTGCTGGACAGCAATCCCGGCCTGGTACGGACGCTTTCGGTGCAGCCGCCGCGTGGCGCCGGGCGGCTGCGGCTGGTGCGGATCGGCACAGGCGGCGCCCCCGTCGACCTGCAACCCTGCGGCGGCACCCACGTCGCGCGCACCGGCGAGATCGGGCCAGTGCATGTCGTGAAGATCGAGAACAAGGGCCGCCAGAACCGTCGCATCGTGGTGACGCTGGGCGGCGAGGCCGTGCCGTGACCGGCCCGTTGGTGGACGCCGCCTGGCTGGAACAGCATCTTGGCGATCCCGGGTTGGTGGTGCTCGACGCCACGCTGTTCCTGCCCAACGAGGCACGCGACGCCGAAGCCGAGTTCGCCGCCGGGCACATTCCGGGCGCGCAGTTCTTCGACATCAACGCCTTCGCCGACCCCGACGCCGACCTGCCGCACATGGTCCCGGCAGCCGGCCGGTTTGCACGCCTGGCGGGGGCGCTCGGCATCGGCGGGCACAGCCTCGTCGTGTGCTACGACCAGCGCGGCTTGTTCTCGGCGGCGCGGGCCTGGTGGCTGCTGCGGCTGTTCGGCCACGAGCGCGCGGCGGTGCTCGACGGCGGCCTGCCGGCCTGGCGCGCGGCAGGCGGCGACGTCGAGGACGGCGAGCCGCGTCCTGCCGCCGCCGCGACGTTCCGCCCGGTGCTGCACGCCGCCCGGCTGCGCGGCATCAGCGACCTGCTGGGCAACCTGCATAGCCGCGCCGAACTGGTGCTCGACGCCCGCCCCGCCGGGCGGTTCGACGCCAGCGTGCCGGAGCCACGGCCGGGAATGCGCGGCGGCCATATCCCGGGCGCCGGCAGCCTGCCGTTCACCGAGCTGCTGACCCCCGAGCACACCCTGCTGCCGCCCGACCAGCTGCGCCGCCGCCTGCTCGCCGCCGGCGTGGACGGCAGCCGGAATGTGGTGACCAGCTGCGGCTCCGGCGTCACCGCCTGCGTGCTGACCCTGGCGATGGCGGTGGCTGGACTGCCCGAGGGCGCGGTCTACGATGGCAGCTGGACTGAGTGGGGCGGCCGCCCCGACACGCCTGTGGAGACTTGAACATGCCCGACGCCACTCCGCCCCGCCCGCACGGCCTGCACACCAGGCTGTCGCACGCCGGGCGCGCCGGCCCCCGCGTGCATGGCTTCGTCAACCCGCCGGTGCATCGCGGCTCGACGGTGCTGTATCCGACGCTGGAGGTACGCCGTACCGGCGCCGGCCAGCGGCTCGACCAGGCGCTGGTCTACGGTACCCATGGCGGCCCCACCCACCACATGCTGGAAGACGTGGTGGCCGAGATCGAGGGCGGCACGCGCTGCCAGATCGTCAGCTCCGGCCTAGCCGCGGTGACCACGCCGCTGCTGGCCTACCTGGGCTCGGGCGACCACCTGCTGGTGCCCGACAGCGTCTACGGCCCGACGCGGACCTTTTGCGACACCATGCTGCTGCGGATGGGCGTCGCCACGACCTACTACGACCCGTGCATCGACCCCGACGGCCTGGCGGCGCTGCTGCAGCCGCAGACCCGGGTGCTGTACCTGGAGAGCCCCGGCAGCCACAGCTTCGAGGTGCAGGACGTGCCCGGGCTGGCGGGCGTGGCGCACGCCCACGGCGCAGTCACGATGCTGGACAACACCTGGGGCGTCCACTTCTTCCAGCCGTTCCGCCACGGCGTCGACATATCGATCCAGGCGCTCACCAAGTACGTGGCCGGCCATTCCGACGTGCTGCTCGGCGGCGTCACCACCAACGCGCCCGCCATCTGGGAGCGGGTGCGGACCGCCACGCTGCAACTCGGGCAATACGCCAGCCCGGACGATTGCTGGCTGGCGTTGCGTGGCGCGCGCAGCATGGGCATTCGGCTGGAGCGGCAGATGCAATCCGGCCTCGTCGTCGCGCGCTGGCTGGCTGAGCGGCCCGAGGTGGCGCGGGTGCTGCACCCTGCCCTGCCCTCCTGCCCCGGCCACGAGTTCTGGGTCCGCGACTTCACCGGCGCGTGCAGCCTGTTCGGCATCGTGCTGCAACCGCACTTCGACATCGAGGCGGTAGCCGCGATGGTCGAGGGGCTGGAGCTATTCGGCATCGGCGCGTCCTGGGGCGGCTTCGAGAGCCTGGTGCTGCCGACCACGGGCTCGGTCACCCGCAGCCTTGGCACCGGCGCGTTCGGCGGCCAGATGATCCGCCTGCACATCGGGCTGGAGGACACCGCCGACCTGATCGCCGACTTGGAAGCCGGCTTCCAGCGCCTCGCCGCCGCTTGAGCATACCCGACTTGAATGTACCCAACTTGAACGTAGCCAATTGGAGCATATCCGACGCCATCGCGTTCGACGCTGCCGGCTTGGTGCCGGCAGTGGCGCAGCAGCACGACACCGGCGAAGTGCTGATGCTGGCCTGGATGGACCGCGCGGCGGTTGCGGAAACGTTGGCGACCGGCCGCGCCGTCTATTTCAGCCGCAGCCGCAACCGGCTTTGGCGCAAGGGCGAAAGCTCCGGGCAGGTGCAACGCTTGGTGGAGCTGCGCCTCGACTGCGACGGCGACGCGGTGCTGTTGCTGGTGGACCAAGCCGGAGTCGCCTGCCACACCGGCCGCCGCGACTGCTTCTTCCGCGCCGCCCGTGGCGGCGCGCTGGTCGAGATCGCGGCGCCGCTGGCACCACCCGAACAGCTTTATGGCCATGCCACCCTGCACGGGGGCGAGCGCCTACCAGTCCCGTACGGCAAGCCTGATGTGACAAAACTGTGAGGCAGCCTGTGCAGCCAAGAACCTTGCTGGATTGACGCATCCACTTAGCTAAACGTCTCCGGCGGCAAGAAATTGTTTTAGCCGTCCGGTTGTATTGGTCCAGCTGTTATTGATTCGTAGTCAGAACTTAATACAAAGCTGGTCGGGCACTGTTTTTTAATGCAACAAAGTACCTTGTTTTCCAAACTCAGCATGAAGCCCCAACAAACACCTATCGCGGAGCGGCGCGTCGATGCCCCCGAACCACGGGTTGCCTCCAGCTCGGTCAACAAAGGCCCGTTCTCTCGAAGCCTGACGTGGTTTTGGGGTGGTATCGTCGGCGTGGTCGCGATCGGCATGACTGCACTTCAGGTACTGGGTCCGCCGACAAGCAATGGTGTCGCGCCCAAAGCGCCCTCGGCCCCAATCCTGGCTGCGAACCCGCAAGCCCCGGCGCGCAGCGCGCCGAGCGTTCCGGTTTTCGATAAGCCGGCCGTCGCAACGCCTGGCCAAAGCCTCAAGGCATCAAGGCCCGCCATCGCCGATACGTTGGTTGCTCCCTTCGAGTCCCCTCTCGTCAGGCCTGCGGTTGTCGAGCCTAAAGTTGCCGAACCTGCCGTTGCCGAGCCTAGGGTTGCCGCTACGGACAACGGAACCCGGTCGGACAGGTTGCCAGCGCTCACGAAGTCGACCGACCTCGCCGTCACGGCCCCACGAACGCCCGGGGCGCCGCAAGCTGTCGTACCGCAAGAAGCCGTGCCGCAAGCTGTCGTCGCACAAGCGGCGGCGCCAGCAGCGCCAAAGCCGAAGACGGTGTCGCTTCCCGGCGCCACGTTCCGGATGGGCAGCAACGACGATCCCTCCGAGCAGCCGTCCCATGCCTCCGCCGTGAAGCCGTTCCTGATCGCGGCGCACGCCACCACGGTAGGCGAGTGGCGGCAGTGCCTGGAGGCGAAGGCCTGCACGGTCGCGCCCGAAGGCAAGGCGGACGAGCCAGTCAGGAACGTGAGCTGGGACGACGCCGTGCAATATGCGGCTTGGCTGTCCAAGGCGACCGGGCAGCCCTACCGCTTGCCCACCGAAGCGGAGTGGGAATACGCTGCCCGCGCCGGGACGAAGACGCGCTATGCCTGGGGTGATGCGATGCTGCCCGGCAGGGCAAGCTGCAGAGGTTGCGGCGACCCGGTCGATTCACAAAGTCCGCCCTGGGTCGGCGTCTACCCGCCCAACCAGTTCGGGCTTTACGCGATGGGCGGCGGCGTGGCCGAATGGGTCGCCGATTGCTGGCACCGCGACTACCAGGGAGCGCCGCGCGACGGGTCGGCGGCATGGGATGCCCCCGGTTGCCATGAACGGGTGTTGCGCGGCGGGGCATGGGGCAGCGAGGCGGGTGACCTGCGCGTTTCCAGCCGTGAGTTTTACGACGCCTCCGTCCGTTACCCCACCCACGGCTTCCGCGTCGCCAAGTCCGAGTAGCGACGGCCAAGCTCCAAAGGAACCACCATGCCAATCAGCCGCAGAACGATGCTGCGAGGCGCCGCCCTCCTGGCAGCCCCGATGCCAACGCGAGCGCTGGCCGGCAACACGCCGTCTCCGAAGGACGCCTATCTCTACATTATCTGGCCACAGGACGGCGAGCGCATCCGTGGCTCGTTCTGGTGTCGTTTCGGCCTACGCAACATGGGCGTCACCCATGCGGGCGACGCCACGCCGAATACCGGGCACCACCACCTGCTGGTTGACGCCAACGAGCCGCTCGACGTCAATGTCGCCATTCCGGCCGACAAGAGGCACTTGCATTTCGGCACCGGGCAGACCGAGACTCACCTTGAGCTGCCGCCCGGGCCGCACACCCTGCAGCTTGTGATGGGAGATTTCCAACACATGCCGCTCAACCCTCCCGTAGCCTCGCGCAAGATCCACATCGTCGTTACGTGATAGTGACGCAGCAGCAGCCGTGACGGTCCGCATCGAAACCTTTACCGGACCGGAGATGGTCCCGTACTTCGCCGATTTGGCGCGATTGCGGACGATGGTGTTTCGCAGCTGGCCGTACCTGTATGACGGCCAGCCGCAGACCGACGGCCCGCAGTACAACCACTACGGCCGCAGCCCTCGCGCCGGCATCGTGGTGGCGTTCGACGGCGCGGCGGCGATCGGCTGCTCCACCTGCCTGCCGCTGGCCGACGAGGACGCCGATGTCGTGGCGCCGTTCACCGCGGCCGGCCTGCCGCCCGACCGCTTCTTCTACCTGGGCGAGAGCGTATTGTTGCCGCAATATCGCGGCCAGGGTATCGGCGTCAGCTTCTTCGCCGAACGCGAGGCGCACGCGCGGCAGGTGTCGGACGCCGACTTTACCTGCTTCTGCGCGGTCCGGCGCGAGCCCGACGACCCGCGCCGCCCATCCGACGCGACGCCGCTCGATGCGTTCTGGCGCAAGCGCGGCTATGCGCCGTTGCCCGGCATCGCCTGCACGATGGCCTGGGAGGAGGTTGGCGGCAGCGGGAAACTCGCCCACACGCTCGATTTCTGGGCCAAGACCCTGACCGGCAAGACGCTGCCATGATGCTGCGCCTGGGGTTGCTGCAATGGCAGGTCGGGCCGACGCCGGGCCTCGACGCCTGGGCTGCCCGACTCGACGCGTCGGTGGCCGAGGCGGCGGCGCATGGCGCGCAACTGCTGGCGATGCCGGAATACGCGCCGATGGAGATGGCGACCGGCGACGCGCCGGATGTCGCGGGAGAGCTGGCGCGCGCCGTGGCGCTGGCTCCGGCGGCGCTCGAAGCGGCCCGGTCTGTTGCGCGACGGCACGGCGTGTTCCTGTTGCCGGGCACGCTGCCGTTCGACGGCGGCGGCCGTGTCCGCAACCGCGCGCCGCTGATTGCCCCCGACGGCCGGGTGGCGATCCAGGACAAGCACGTGATGACCCGCTTCGAAGCGGAGCAGTGGGGCGTCTCCTCCGGCGCCCCTCCGGGCGTGTTCGCGACGCCATGGGGCCGCATCGGCATCGCCATCTGCTTCGACTGCGAATTCCCCGGCCTGGTGCGGGCGCAGGTCGAGGCCGGGGCGTGGCTGGTGCTGGCGCCGAGCTGCACCGACACGCTGCATGGCTTCAACCGGGTACGGTTGGCGGCGCGGGCGCGGGCGATGGAGAACCAGTGCTTCGTCGCCATGACGCCGACCGTGGGCCTGGCGCCGTGGTGCGCGGCGCTCGACGTCAACCGGGGCTACGCCGCGGTCTACGGCCCGGTGGATCGCGGCTTCCCCGAGGACGGCGTGATCGCGCGCGGCGCGCTCGACGCGGCGCAATGGGTCTACGCCGACCTCGACCCGGCCCGGATCGACGCGGTGCGCGAGGCGGGCGCGGTACGCAACCATCGCAGCTGGCCGGAGACGCCGCCGCCCAGCCCGGTGCATGATCTGGCGTGACGCTGATCTACCTGGTGGCCGGGGAGCACAGCGGCGACGTGCTCGGCGCGCGGCTGATGCAGGCGCTGCGGCAGGCGCGCGGCGGACTGGAGTTTGCCGGCGTCGGCGGCCCGCTGATGGCGGCCGAAGGGTTGGACAGCCTGTTCCCGATGCAGGAGCTGGCGGTGATGGGGCTGTTCGAGGTGCTGCCCCGGGTGCGGCGGCTGCGCGAGCTGTTGCGGCAGCTGACCGCCGACGTCCTTGCCCGACACCCGGCTGTCCTGGTGACCATCGACAGTCCCGGCTTCATGTTGCGGCTGCTGCGCCGGGTGCGCGGCCACGGCATCCGCCGCATCCACTACGTCGCCCCGCAGGTCTGGGCGTGGCGCGAGCACCGCGTCCGCAGCTTCCCCGGACAATGGGACAAGCTGCTGTGCCTGCTGCCGTTTGAAGTCGCGTTCTTCGCCAAGCACGGCCTGCCGGCGACTTTCGTGGGTCATCCGGTGCTGGAGAGCGGCGCCGACCGCGGCGACGCCCAGCGTTTTCGTCGCACGCACAACCTGACGCCGGAGCAGCCGGTGCTGGTGCTGATGCCGGGCAGCAGGCGCAGCGAGGCGCCGCGCCTGCTGCCGGTGTTCGGACAGGCGCTGGCTCTGCTGGCAGCCCGCCTGCCCGGCCTGGTCGCGGTGGCGCCGACGGCGGCGGCGGTCGCCGACACCGTGCGTCGCGCGGCGCAGGACTGGCCGGTGCCGCCGGTGATCGTGACCGCGACGCAGGACAAGCACGACGCCTATGCCGCCGCCGCCGCGGCGCTGACCAAGTCCGGCACCTCGACGCTGGAACTGGCGCTGGCCGGCGTGCCGATGGCGGTGACCTACCGGGTCAACGCGGTCAGTGCCGCCATCGCCCGGCGGCTGATCCGGGTGCCCTACGTCGCCATGGTCAACCTGCTCGCCGGCCGCGCCGTGGTGCCGGAGCTGCTGCAGGAGGACTGCACGCCGGAGCGCCTGGCCGCGACGGTCGAGGCGCTGGTCCATGACCCCGCCATAGCCGAGGCGCAACGGGCGGCGTTTCGCGGCGTCGTCGCTAGCCTGCGTGTGCCGGAAGGCGATCCGTCGCAGGCGGCGGCGCGCGAGGTGCTGGACACGCTGGATGATGCGCGGCCGCCCTGATACACCGGAAAGGTTGAACCGCGGCGAGGGCACGATGAAGGCTGCGAACGTGACTTCGCTGGACCATCCGCTGATCCAGCACAAGCTGTCGCTGCTGCGCGACCGCGACACCTCGACCGCCGGCTTCCGCCGTCTCGCCCGCGAAATCAGCCTGCTGATGTGCTACGAGGTGACGCGCGGCCTGCCGGTCGAGATGATCCCGGTCGAGACGCCGCTGGAGCCGATGATGGCGCCGACCTTGTCCGGCAAGAAGCTGTGCTTCGTGTCGATCCTGCGCGCCGGGTCCGGCATCCTGGAAGGCATGCTCGACCTGGTGCCGTCGGCGCGGGTCGGGCATATCGGCCTGTACCGCAACCCGGCCACGCTGGAGCCGGTGCAGTACTACTTGAAGCTGCCGGAGGATGTCGGCGAACGGCTGGTGGTGCTGGTCGACCCGATGCTGGCCACCGGCCACTCGGCGGCGGCGGCGGTGACCCGGCTGAAGGAGGCTGGGGCCTCGCAGATCCGTTTTGCCGCGTTGATCGCCGCTCCCGAGGGAATTAACGCGCTTTCGAAGGCGCATCCTGACGTCGCGATCACTGTGTGCGCGATTGATCGCGAGCTTGACGAGCATGGCTACATCCGTCCCGGACTGGGCGACGCCGGGGACCGCCTGTTCGGCACCAAGTAGGCGACATGACGATGAGCTGCGTGATCGGCATCGACCTCGGCACCTCCGCGGTGAAGGCGCTGTTGCTCGACGAGCGGCAGGCGGTGCTGGCCTCCGCGGAGGTGGCGTTGCAGACGTCTCATCCGGAGCCGCTTGCCTCGGAGCAGGACGCCGACTCGTGGTGGGCCGCCACCGTCGCGGCGCTCGACCGGCTGGCGCACGACGTGCCGGCGGCGATGGCGCGGGTCGGCGCAATCGGGTTGGCCGGGCAGATGCACGCGGCGGTGCTGCTGGACGCGGCGGACCGGCCGGTCCGCCCCGCCATGTTGTGGAACGACGGCCGCGCCCATGCCGAGGCGGATGCCTTGAAGCGGACGGGACACGAGCTGGCGTGCGAGCTGGGCGTCCCGGCGATGGCTGGCCTGACCGCGCCGAAGCTGGCATGGCTGGCTCGCCACGACCCTGCGGCGATGGCGCGCACCCGCCACATCCTGCTCACCAAGGACGTGATCCGCCTGCATCTCACCGGCGAGCGCGCCACCGACGCGTCCGACGCCGCCGGCACCTGGCTGCTCGACCAGGCACGGCGGAATTGGAGCGCGCGGGCGGTCGAGGCGGTGGGCATCGACCGCGCCTGGCTGCCGCCCATCGTCGAGAGCAGTGCCGCCAGCGGCACGCTGCTTGCCGAACTGGCGCGGCGTTGGGGGTGCGGCCCCGGCGTGGTGGTGGCCGGCGGCGGCGACACCCCGGCGGGCGGCGTCGGCATCGGGGCGGTGCAGGACGGCCAGGCCTATGTGGCGCTCGGCACGTCGGCGCAGCTGTTCGTGGCCGCGGACGCGCACCGGCCCGCGCCGGCGCAGATGGTGCATGCGTTCTGCCACGCCCTGCCCGGTCGCTGGTACCAGATGGCGGCGATGCAGAACGGCGCCGGCGTGCTCGCGGTCGTCGCCCGGCTGCTTGGCGGCGGCGATGTCGCCGACCTGATCGCGCAGGTCGAGGCCGGCTTCACCGGGCCGTCGCGCCTGCTCGTGCTGCCGTACCTGAACGGCGAGCGCACCCCGCACGACGACCCGCGCGCGCAAGGCGTGGTCATGGGGCTCACCTCGGACACCTCGCGCGTCGATCTCGCGCAGGCCGCGATGGAGGGGGTGGCGTTCGCCTTCGCCGACGCCCGGGATGCGCTGGCGGCGGCGGGGGTCCGGGTGCGCGAGGCTGGCTTCATTGGCGGCGGCGCGCGCAGCCGGCTGTGGGGACGCATGATCGCCTCGGTGCTCGGACTGCCGCTGCACGTCTACGCCGGCGGCGCGAAAGGCCCGGCGTTCGGAGCCGCGCGGCTGGCCTGGCTGTCACTCGGGCACGCGCTCGCGGACATCGTGGTGACGCCGGCGGTGGAAGAAACCTTGCTTCCCGACGATCGGCTGGCGGAGGCTTATGCCCGCCGGGTGGCGGATTTCCGCAGCCTCTACACCGCATTGCAACCGGAGTTCAAACGTTGAGCATCCCCTCCGACGAGGCCGTGTTGCGCGCCGAGATGGTCGACGCCTGCCGGCGCATGAACAGCAGCGGCATCAACCAGGGCACCTCGGGCAACCTGTCGGCGCGGCTGGGCGACGGTTTCCTGATCACGCCGACCTCGCTGCCATACGACCGGATGCAGCCCGAGGACCTCGCGAGGATGGCGTTCGACGGCAGCTTCAGCGGGCCGCGCCGGCCGTCGTCGGAATGGCGCTTTCATCGCGATATCCTGCAGCGTCGCGCCGACGTGGCGGTCGTCCTGCACTGCCACTCGGTCTACGCGACGACGCTGGCCGTCCAGCACAGGGCGATCCCGGCGTTCCACTACATGGTCGCGGTGGCCGGCGGCGCGTCCATCCGCTGCTCGCCGTACGCGACGTTCGGGACGCAGCTGCTGTCCGACCTGGCGCTGGAGGCCCTGGCCGACCGCCGCGCCTGCCTGCTTGGGCAGCACGGGCAGATTGCACTTGGCGACACGCCCGCCGGCGCGCTCGGGCTGGCGATCGAAGTGGAGACGCTCGCACGGGTCTACGTGCAGGCGCTGGTGCTGGGAGAGCCGCCGGTCCTGGACGACGCCGAGATGACCCGGGTGATCGAACGCATGCGCCGAATGGGCTATGGCCTATCGCCGGAGCCGGACGCGATTGACGCCGGGACCCGCTGATTGGAGTCAATGCAAGTCGGGTAGACGAAGCAACGGCGCTCTACTTGGCGATTTCTTAGCTCCGCAGTGCGCTGGCCGTAGAATAGCCCCAATGCCGCGGCATATCCCGCTCATGGGCAACTGCTGTCCCATGATATCGGAGGGACCGCCTTCAGATGTGCAAGTTTCCATCGACTCTTAGCGTAGTCCTGCTTCTGCTCGGGGGATGCGTGCCGGGTGAATACCCTTATGCCAATTCGGCATCGGGCTACATACCGGCTTACGCACCGGACTACGCTCCCGCCTACGGGTATGGTTATGCCGAACCCTCGTACCCACAGCCGCCGTTCTGGGAAAACAGCTTTCAGTTCGAGTTCGGTGGACGCCGTGATCGTCATCATCGGCACTACGAACGTGACTGGGATGGCGGCGACTAACAAGCCGGGAGACAAGCGAACGTGGCTTTCAGCGGCTTGGCGCGAGTCGCGCGTCGTAGTGGAAAGCTTCGACCTCTATGCGCCGCCCCAGCATGAATGCTTCCGCCACTAGCCAGAACGGCGCTGGGTCGACCAAGCTTTGCCCACGGCGCAGCAACTCGTCGAATCGGCGATAGATGCCGGCGTACTCGGCCGAGGGTTCCTCGACCACCACCTCGCCGTCCACTTCGAGTCGCACTCCACCGGCAGCAAGCTTCAAGGACTGGCCTGACGCCGTGCCGACGGCGATCTCCCACACCTCGCCGCCATCCTGGCGCCAATCGAACTCGGCGCGCAGGTCGGGGCCGTCGAACGTCAGGGTGGCGGCGATCGGGGCGTCGCGGTTGGCTGGGAAGAACAGGTCGGCGCGGCGCAGGAACGCCGGCTGCGGCAGGATGCGCGTGACGATGGACAGCGCGTTGATGCCGGGGTCGAACACGCCGAAGCCGCCCGCCTCCCAAATCCATTTCTGCCCCGGATGCCATTTGCGGACATCCTCCTTCCAGTCGACGAACAGGCGCGTGACCGTCTGGTCCGCGAGGCGGCGGGCGCACTCCTCGACCGCGGCGTTGTATTGCGAGTGCCAGGTGGTGAACAGCACCCGTCCGGTCCGCTCGGCCAGGGTTTGCAGGTGGGCCAGCTCGCTGATGGTGGCCGCCGGCGGCTTCTCCAGCAGCACGTGCTTGCCGGCCAGCAACGCCTCGCGCGCCAGTTCGTAGCGGACCTGCGGCGGCGTGCAGATCGCCACGGCGTCGAGGTCCGGCACCGCGGCCAGCATCTCGCCGGCGGTGCGGAAGCTGGGCACCTCGCCGGCACCGAGGCCGCGCGTGCTGGACACCGCCGCAAGCTCGAACGCCGGATTTGCCGCGATCACCGGCAGATGCTGGTCCTGGGCGATCTTGCCCAACCCGACGATGCCGATGCGATGCGCCGCCATGCCAAATCCCTCCCCGTCGCGAATGGACCGGACACTGCGGTCGCCGGCGGGCGTTGTCCACCGGCCGTCGGCGGCACGCACTTGGAACAGCGACATTTGCGCCTGGTTCCGGCGCGACGCCGATGCCGGCACAGGCGTGCAGAACTGCGCACTGTCGAGTTCGGGACGCGACTCCAGCCCGAGCCGGCGGGCGGCGTGGGAGAGCCGCTGCGCCAACAGGTCGGCATAGCTACCGGTCCCGCTGAAACGCCGGCCGGCGATTGCGGGAGTTGCTCGCGCAAAGACGCGTCGCCGTCATCTTCCGGCAGCTCGGATGCGGCGATTTCCCGTGCGTCGAGTTCCCGTTCGAGGTCTGCTGCGCGAGGATCGAACATGCACAGTGTTTCCACTTCGTTCGCTCTCACCTTGCGTTCCTTATAAGACCTCGATTAAGAACAGAATGTGAACAACTTGTCGGTGGTGATCCCGGCCCTGAATGCGGCCAGTCGCCTGGCGGCGGCATTGGCTGCTGTGGCGAGGGCCGGCGAGCTGATTGTGGTCGACGGCGCGAGCCGCGACGACACCCGAGAGGTTGCGCGGCGTTGCGGCGCGCGGGTGATCGCGGCGCCGCGCGGCCGTGGCGCCCAGATTGCGGCGGGCGTTGCAGCGGCGAAGGGCGAGTGGCTGCTGCTGTTGCACGCCGACACGGTGCTGCAACCCGGTTGGGAGCCGGTCGCCGGCGCCTTCATGTCGGGCGCGCCGTTGCTGGCTGGCTATTTCCAGTTGCGGCTGGACAGCCAGCATCCGCGTGCGCGGTGGATCGAGCGTGTGGTCGCCTGGCGCAGCGCCAGGCTTGGGCTGCCATACGGCGACCAGGGACTGCTGCTGCCGCGCAGCCTGTTGACGGCAATCGGCGGCGTTCGCGCGCTGCCGCTGATGGAGGACGTCGAGTTGGCGCGCCGGATCGGACGCCGACGCCTGGTGGCGCTCGACGCCCAGGCGGTCACCTCGGCGGAACGTTGGGAGCGCGACGGGTGGACACGGCGCAGCGCGCGCAACCTCGGCTGCCTCGCCTTATATTTCGCCGGCGCGTCGCCGCGGTTGCTGGCGCGGCTTTACCGGTGAAGGACACCGTCGTGGTGTTTGCCCGCGAGCCGCGGCTGGGAACGGTCAAGCGGCGGCTGGCCCGCTCGCTCGGCGACCGCGCCGCGCTGCGCCTGTATCGGCGGATGCTCGCGGCCGTGCTGCGCCGCCTCGCCGCCGACCGACGCTTCCGCACCGTGGTGGCGGTGACGCCCGACCGTGCGGCCGGGCCATGGCTGGGCCGTCTGCCGGCGACCGGCCAAGGCCGCGGCGGCCTGGACCGCCGCATGGCCGGAGTATTTCGACGCTGGCCGCACGGCCGGGTGGCGATCGTCGGCAGCGACATCCCCGGTCTGCTTGCCGGCGACGTGGCGCAGGCGTTCAAACGCCTGGGGCGCGTGCAGGCGGCGTTCGGCCCGGCGCAGGACGGCGGCTACTGGCTCGTCGCGATGGGTCCGCGCCGGCCGGCGACCCCGTTTGCCCACGTGCGCTGGTCCAGCGAATGGGCGCTCGCGGACACCTTGGCCAACTTCGCCGGCCGGCGCACCGCGTTGCTGCGCGTCCTCTCGGACGTGGACACCGCGGACGACCTGCGATCAGCCCGCCTTGAGGTGCTCCTGCAGCCGCGGCATCAGCTCGACCAGGTTGCAGGGGCGGTGGCGGGCGTCGAGTTGCCAGACCAGGATGTCGTCCCAGGCGTCCTTCACCGCCCCGGTGCTGCCGGGTAGGGCGAACAGGTAGGTGCCGCCGGCCACGCCCGCGAGCGCCCGCGACTGCATCGTCGAGGTGCCGATCTTCTGGAAGCTGAGCATCCGGAACAGCTCGCCGAAGCCGTCGATGCGCTTCTCCATAACCCGCTCGAAGGCTTCCGGCGTCACGTCGCGGCCGGTGATGCCGGTGCCGCCGGTGGTGATGACGACGTCGATGCCTGGTTCGGCGATCCAGCCCCGCAGCCGCCGCTCGATCACGTCGGCGTCGTCGCGCTCGATGGCCCGGTCCGCGACCTCGTGGCCGGCCTGCACGATCCGCGCCGCCAACACGTCGCCCGAGCGGTCGGTCGCCACGGACCTGGTATCGGACACCGTGAGTACGGCGACGCGGACCGCCACGAACATCCTGGTCTCGTCAATGCCTGGCATCAGCCCTCCTGTCGAGCCGGCGGCAGGCCCTCAGCGCAGGCGCGCCGAGATGTCGTAATGCGCCGGGAGGGGATGGTATCGCGGCCACGCGCCGACCGCGAGCTCGTCGAGGCTGGGCGTCGGCAGGCGCAGCCGGCCGGCGTACTGCCAGGTGTAGGTCAGCACGCGCGAGACGAAGTTGCGGGTCTCGTCGATTGGGATGGCCTCCATGAACAACAGCGGGTCGTTCAGGTCGCGCAGCCCGCCGACCCACTGCGCCATCCGGGCCGGCCCGCAATTGTAGCTGGCGAGCAGGTGGACCAGGCTGCCGTTCACCAGGGCGTGCCCCGCCAGGTAGACGACGTAGCGCTGGCCCAAAGCCAGGTTCCGCGACGGGTCGGCCAGCATCTCCCGCAGCCGCGTGTCGCTGACGGGCTTGCCGTGGCCCTGGCCATCGGCAGAGCCGTCGACGATGAAGTTCGCGGTTTCCGGCATGAGCTGCATGATCCCGGACGCGCCGACCGACGACACCGACGAATTATCGAAGTTGGACTCGGTCCTCACCAGGCCGAACACCAACGCCGGATCGATCCGGAACCCGCCGTCCGGCCGCAGGTTGGGGATACGGAACCAGGCGTTGCGCCGATACTGGCCAGGAGAATTCTGGTCCTGAGAGTTCTGGCCCTCGGCGTCCTGGATCACCTCGTCCAGCTGCGCCGCCAACTCGTAGAGCTGGGCACGGTCGGCAACCAGCATCACCGCACGCTGCAACGCCGGGGTCGCCTGCATCTCCGGCCACAGCCGCCGAAGCTCGGCTTCCGCCCGGGCGCGCTGGCCGACTTGAAGCAAGGCGAACGCCTGCGTCCCGGCAGCTGTGGCGGCCACCGCGTCGACGTCGGCGAGGCTGAGCGTGTCCTGGCGGTCCGACCCGCCCGGCCGGGTCGCGGCGCGGGACAGCTGGAGCATCCGTCGGGCCAGCAAACCATAGAACGTCCCGTTCTCCTGCGCCGCCCGCGCCAGCCACGACGCTTGGCCGTCGAAGTCTCCGGTCCGCAGCGCCGTCCGCGCAGCCCACAGCGCGGACCCTGCCCGCTGTCCGGTCGTGGTGAGCCGCGCCTGCCAGGCGGCCTCGAACATCGGCCGCGCGAGGTCGACGCGGCCCATGCGCCATGCCGCGAGGCCGGCCGAGAACCCGGCCGCCGCCGACGCCGCGCAACTCTCCAATGGCCGGGCGCGCCGGCAAACGCCGACGCCGCTCGCCGCAAGGTCGTAGGCGGCGGCGTCGTTGCCCATGGCGAACAGGATGCGCCCGGCCTCGCCCAGCAACTGCGAACGGTAGCGGCCACTCAGCCCATTGGTGCGCGCCAGCAGCCTACGCACGCCATTGCCGCCGCGTCGCCTGGCCGCCGCCCAAACCGACTGGTCGAGTTCGGCGCTGCGATCCAGGTCCGGCGGGCCGTCATCGGCGTCGCCGACGTCCCCGGCGGCCTTCGGCGCCGTCAGCGACGCGCTCGCCGATGGCGCAAGGTCGGGCGCAAGGTCGTCGGAGGCCTTGGCCCTGCGCTCAGCCTTCGGCGAGCGTTGCAGCAGCAGCGCGCGCACGTTGGGGGCGTCCGCCAACTCCGGCCAGCGGACCAGCCAGCTGCGTAGCTCATCCGGTCCCGGCTTGGTGAACCGACTCAGGTAGCGGTCGGCGAGGACGTGGCCGAGCATCGCCTGGCCCAGCGCCCTGCCGGTATCGAGCTGCGCCGTCTCGTGCTCGGCGGCCGCGATGGTCCCGTGCGCCTGCAATTTGTAGATGTCGGCGATGCGCGCCGCCTCGCTTGGCGTCAGCGGCTGCGGCAGCGCGACCTCCGCGTCGGAGTCCGGCTGCGGCAGCCGCGGAACGGCGAAGGCGGTCTCTTCGGTCGATGCGACTGCCCCGAAGGGTGCGACGGCCTTGATGGGCACGACAGCCTTGGTCGGTGGGGCAGCCCCGGTCGCCGCTACGGCCCTGATAGCTGCTACGGCCCCGATGGCTGCCACGGCCTGGGACTCCGACTGCGCGCCGGCGGGCGAATTGCCTGCTCCGGTGAAGAACACTGATCCAGCAAGGATTGCCATAACGGTAGGAGAACGAAACCGGGTGGAGCTTAGTTTGTGTATCACGAACTTTCGCTACACAGCAAAACCGAACAACACAACGCCCAGAACAGCAAAAGCTAACTTCGGCAGGCGCTAGAAAGGCAATATCAGTAACTTACACGGCAAAACCCCATCAACTAACTGTTAGCCTGTTCGAATGCGCGACGAATCCGGCGCAAGCCGGCCCAAGCGCTTGCTTTATGTTCCGCTCGCGTTGCGATCTGTTGCAAGGGACCAAGCAATATCGTTGGCAATGGCTGCTCTACTCCGGGTATTTGCGCGTTCAGCCAACGTCCTTTGTTGCGGATCGGGCTGGCCGACTCGCCGAGCAGCGCCCGCGCCGAGAGCGTGCCGATCGCCAGGAGATGCGACGGCGCCACCAACGCGATATGCCGATGCAGGAACGGCACGCAGGCGGCGATTTCCGGGCCGGTCGGCGGCCGGCCGCCGGGAGGTCGCCACGGCACCGCCACCGCCAGCCGAACCTCGTCCCGGGACCGGCCGATGCTGCCCAGCATACGGTCCAGCAACTGCCCCTCGCGACCGGCGAACGGACGCCCGACTCGGTCCTCGTCGGCGCCCGGAACGTCGCCCACCACCATCAGCGACGCGGTCGGGCTGCCGGAGCCGAACACCAGCGTGGTTGCGGTGACCGACAGCGCGCAACCGTCGAACCCGGCCAGCTCCGCTTCCAGCTCACCGAGCGACGTTGCCCGCGCCGCCGCAGTCTGGGCAAGCGCCGCCGCCGCCGGCACGACGGCTGGGGCGGCTTCGACGACGCGCCGCGACGCCGCCGGCGGGACGGGAGCCGCGGAGCTTGCCGCGTCGACGGTCCGCCGCACCGGACGGGTATCGAGCGCCTCGTCGGCCCCCCATTCGATTTGCAGCCGCAAAGCCGCTAGGAGTTCCATGGTCCGACAATCCGGCGACGCCGGGAATTGTGCAACCGGGCCGCGTACCCACTCTGCTGCACACTGCTATTCTTACTGCAGGCCGCGCATCGACGGTCTTGGAGAACGCCATGCCTGGAACCGAAGCGCGCGAGTCGATGGAGTTCGACGTTGTGGTGGTGGGCGCCGGCCCGGCCGGCCTGGCCGCGGCGATCCGGCTGAAGCAGCTCGATCCCGCGATCTCGGTCTGCGTGGTCGAGAAGGGCAGCGAGGTGGGCGCGCACATCCTATCGGGCGCCGTGGTCGAGACCCGCGCGCTGGACGAGTTGCTGCCCAGCTGGCGCGACCAGGACCCGCCGCAGACGACCCCGGCCGGCGAGGACCGGTTCGTGTTCCTGACCGAGCGGCGGGCGTGGCGGCTGCCGACTCCGCCGCAGATGCGTAACGGCGGCAACCTGATCGGCTCGCTGGGCAATCTCTGCCGCTGGCTCGGCAGGCTGGCGGAGGCCGAGGGCGTGGAGATCTACCCGGGCTTCGCCGCGACCGAGTGCCTGGAAGAGGACGGCCGCGTCGTCGGCGTCGCCACCGGCGACATGGGCATCGGCCGCGACGGCGCGCCAGGCGCCAACCACCAGCAGGGCATGGAGCTGCGCGGGGCGGTCACGATCTTCGCCGAGGGCTGCCGCGGCAGCCTGACCAAGCAGCTGATCGAGCGGTTCGACCTGCGCGCCGGCCGCGACCCGCAAACCTACGCGCTCGGCGTCAAGGAGCTGTGGGAGGTGCCGGCGGCGCAGCACCGTCCGGGCTTCATCGAGCACTCCATCGGCTGGCCGCTCGACCCCGGCACCTATGGCGGCTCGTGGCTGTATCACTGGGGCGACAACCTGGTTTCTTACGGTTTCGTGGTCGGGCTCGACTACCGCAACCCGTTCCTGTCGCCGTTCGAGGAGATGCAGCGGTTCAAGACGCATCCGGCGGTGCGCGGCCATTTCGCCGGCGGACGGCGGATCGGCTACGGCGCGCGGGCGTTGAGCGAGGGCGGCTGGCAATCGTTGCCGCAGCTGACGTTCCCCGGCGGCTGCCTGGTCGGCGACACCGCGGGCTTCCTGAACGTGCCCAAGATCAAGGGCACCCATGCGGCGATGAAGTCGGGCATGCTGGCCGCCGAATCGATTGTCCGGTCGCGCGCCGCGGGCGGCAACGGCGATCCGCTCGATTACGGGCAATCGTTGCAGGGATCGTGGCTCGCCGACGAGCTGCGGGAGGTACGCAACATCCGCCCCGGCTTCGCGAAGTGGGGGTTGTTCGGCGGCCTGGCGCACGCCGCCCTCGACACCTACGTGCTGCGCGGCCGGGCGCCGTGGACGCTGCGCCATCCCCATGCGGACCACGCGACGTTGCAGGACGCCGCCGCGGCGACGCCCATCGCCTATCCGAAGCCGGACGGCGTGCTCACCTTCGACCGCCTGTCCAGCGTGTTCGTCAGCAACACCAACCACGCCGAGGACCAGCCGGCGCACCTGAAGCTGCGTGACCCGTCGCGGGCGATCTCGGTCAACTGGGAGCGGTTCCGCAGCCCCGAGACGCGCTACTGCCCGGCCGGCGTCTACGAGATCGTCGGCGTCGAGGCGGACGCGCCGCGGCTGCAGATCAACGCGCAGAACTGCGTCCACTGCAAGACCTGCGACATCAAGGACCCGACGCAGAACATCGATTGGCTGCCGCCCGAGGGCGGCGGCGGCCCGGTCTATCCGGGCGGCATGTAGCGCGGTAGGTTCGCGCATGCAGCATCGCCGAACCAAGCGTCGCGCCGCCCTGTTGGGACTGACCCTGTTGTCGGCCTGCGCCGCGTCCACGCCTGGCCAAACCAGCTTTTCTGGCGTGGCGGCGGCGCACGCCCAGCCGGCAGACAGCTTCAGCGCCGCCTTCCTGGTCGGGCGGCTGGCGGGTCAGATGGGCGACGTCCAGGTCGCCGCCGAGGCGTTCCTGCGTGCCCTGAAGGCGGACCCGGCCAACCAGGAAGTTCGCGAGCAGGCCTTCCTCGCCTGCCTGCTCGCCGGCCGGCCGGAGGCGCGAGCGTTGGCTCAGGCGCTGCCCGGCAACCCCGCCGCGATGCTGTTGCTGGCCGACCTTGCGGCGTCCTCCGGCGATTGGCCGCGGGCGCAGGCGCTGTTCGCGGCGCTTCCGGCGCCGCAGCCCCCTGCCCGCGGCGTCACGCAAACCTTGCAGCCGCTGCTGGTCGCGTGGGCGCAGTTCGGCGGCGGCCACGCCGACGCGGCGCTGACGACGCTGCATCCGTACGACAGCGGCCCGCAAGCCGGCGGCGTGTACGCCCTGCACGCCGCGCTGATCGCCGACCTGTCGCAGCGCGACCTCGAGGCGGGCCGCCTGTACCAAGCCGCCCAGGCCGGGTTCGCCGAGCCGAACCTGCAGCTGAACCGGGCGCTGGCCAGTTGGCAGGCGCGGCAGCCGGACAGCGGCTCGAAAGCCGTGGCGGACGCCACGCTGGCAGCCATCGTCGCCGCCAGTCCCGACCTGGCCATCGCGGCGCCGCAGCTGCGCCGCGACATCGCCGAGCGGCAGGTGCGCCGCGCGACCGACGGCATGGCCGAGGCGTACCTCGCCGAGGCGTCGGCGTTGCGGCTGCGCGACGCGCCCGAATATGCGGCGCTGCTGCTGCGGCTGGCCCTGGACCTGCGCCCGGACTTCACCGCGGCCCGGCTGCTCTGGGCGGAGATTTCAGAGCGGAGCAAGCATCCCGCCGTCGCCCTTGCGCTGTTGCAGCCGGTCGGCGCCGCCGATCCGTTGGCGGCCCTGGTCGAGGAGCGGCGGGCGCTGCTGCTGGACCAGCTCGGCCGCGACCGCGAGGCGCTGGCGCTGTTGAGCCGGATGCAGGCCGCCTACCCCGACCGGCCGGAGCCGTGGACGCTGCAGGGCGCGGTGCTGCGCCGTCAGAAGCAGTTCTCCGAATCGGCCGCCGCCTACGACCAAGCGGTCGCCCGCACCCCGACGCCCCGCGAAGCGGACTGGCCGCTGTTCTACCAGCGCGGCATCGCCTACGACCAGGCGCATCGCTGGCCGCAGGCGGAGGCCGACTTCAAGCATGCGCTGGCGCTGCGCCCGGACCAGCCGAACGTGCTCAACTACCTGGCCTACTCCTGGACCGAGCGGCGCGTGAACCTGCCGCTGGCCCGGCAGATGATCCAGCGCGCGGTGGCGCAGCAGCCGAACGACCCGGCGATGATCGACAGTTTCGGGTGGATCATGCTGCGCCAAGGCGACGTGCCGAACGCCGTCCGCCAGCTCGAGCACGCATCGGAGCTGGAGCCCGAGGACGCCACCATCAACAACCATCTGGGCGACGCCTACCGGGCCGCGGGGGACACCTTGAACGCCCAGTTCCAGTGGCGGCGCGCCTTGACCCTGCATCCCGACCGCAATGAGGCATCCGAGCTGGAACTCAAGCTGAAGCAGGTTGACGCGGCGGTGAAATCGAGCGCGCAGCCCTGAGGGCGTCGCGGCTCGGGTGCGCGCCCGCAAAGGTCAACTTGTACTTGCGCGTGACCGGGCTTCGCGCCGACGGGCTGCACCTGCTGGACAGTTTGGTCGTGTTCGCCGACGTCGCCGACCGGCTTTCGGCGGCGCCTGCGGCAAGGCTCGAATTACGCACCGTCGGCGTCCACGGGCCGGCACTGGCGACCGAGGCCGACAACCTGGTGCTGCGCGCCGCCCGGGCGCTGGCCAGTGCCGCAGGGAAAAGTGCCGCAGGGAGAAGTGCCGCACGGGTTGGCGGCGCGGATTTGGTGTTGGAGAAGAATCTTCCGGTGGCTTCGGGCATTGGTGGCGGGTCGGCGGACGCCGCGGCGGCGTTGCGCCTGTTGCAGCGTTTGTGGGCCGTCACCCTGCCGACAGCCGAACTTCTCGGCCTTGCGGCAAGCCTCGGCGCCGACGTTCCGGTCTGTTTGGCGCGACTTCCGGCGCGGATGTCGGGCGTGGGCGACGTCCTGCAGGCGGCGCCGGCAATGCCGGACTTCGGCATGGTGCTGGTCAACCCCCTGGTCGCGGTCTCGACGGCGGAGGTGTTCCGGACCCGTGACGCCGGGTTCTCGCCGCAGGCCAGGTTGCCCGACGCCTGGCCGGACGCCGCGGCGATGGTCGGCGACATCGCAGCGCTCGGCAACGACCTGGAAGCTGCGGCCCGCCGGCTGTGTCCGGCCATCGGCGCCGTGCTGGCAGCCCTGCGGGCAGTTCCGGGTTGCCGGCTGGCCCGGATGAGCGGCTCGGGCGCTACATGCTTCGGCATTTGGGACACTCCCGCCGCCGCTCGCGAGGCAGCCGGCCACGTCACGCGAAACGGCTGGTGGGCTTGGGGCGGAGGCTCGTTCGTGCCATAATCGGCGTCTGCTGGGGCGTCGCCAAGCGGTAAGGCTGCGGACTTTGAATCCGCCATCCGGAGGTTCGAATCCTCCCGCCCCAACCATTCTCAGGCCAAAAATCGAGAGTTGCGTATAACGCAACTTGATTACGTCCGCTGGCCCGTCTTGCCAGGATGATCCGAACCAACCGGACGAGAAAAAACTTCCAAGCTAAACAATGAGCTAAGTCCGACACAATCGGCAATAAACGTTGACTGGCGGTCAAGGCCGCGGGTTCATAGGTTGCGTCTCGACAGAAGGCGGCCTCGCTTGCAGGCCAGGTTCGAGGAGTGTCACGCGATGGATGGGCTGCCGCGAGAGTTCCTACCCAGCACAGTTGCGGCCAAGCAGCGCACGCTCAAGAGCAGCATCGGTTGCGTCGGCGTCGGGCTGCACTCCGGCGCCAAGCTGTCGCTGACGCTTTCGCCGGCGGCGCCGGACTCCGGCGTGGTGTTCCACCGGAGCGATTGCGACGTGTTCATCCCGGCGCGTTACGACCATGTGGTCGATACCCGGCTGTGCACGGTGATTGCCAGCGCCGAACGTCCCGATATCCGCGTCGGCACCATCGAGCACCTGATGGCGGCGCTGGCCGGGGCCGGGGTGGGCAACGCGGTCGTGCAGGTGGACGGGCCGGAAATCCCGATACTGGACGGCTCGGCGGCCAATTTCGCGTTCCTCATCGAGTGCGCCGGGATCGCCGAACAGGCCGAAGCCGCCCCGGTCATCGAAATCCTGCGCCCAGTGCGCGTAAGCCATTCCGGCAGCTCGGCCGAACTGCGGCCCGCCATGTCGGAAGCGGAAACCCCCGGGCTGAACATAGATTTCTCGATTGCCTTCGACGCGACCGCAATCGGCCGGCAGTCGCTGCGTTTCCGCCTCACCCCGACCAGCTTCCGCGAGTTGGCCAGGGCGCGGACCTTCACCTTGGCGTCCGAGGTGGCGCAGCTTCGGGCCGCCGGCCTGGCCCGGGGCGGCAGCCTGGACAACGCCGTGGTCGTCGACGGGGCCACCGTGCTGAACCCTGGCGGGCTGCGGATGCGCGACGAGTTCGTGCGCCACAAGATGCTGGACGCGATTGGCGACCTGGCGCTCGCCGGAGCGCTCCTGCACGGCCGGTTCATCGGCGACCGCAGCGGCCACGCGCTCAACAACCGGCTGCTTCGGGCGCTGTTCGCCGACCGCGCCAACTGGCGGCTGGCCCCCTCCGCCATGCGGCAGCCCGCGCCGCTGGAGTGGAGCCCGCGCGAGTTGCAGGCAGCCTGACGCGACGCGACGGCCGCTCAGCCCCGGCCTCGCCGACCTGGGGCTTCGTCGGCGGGTTAACTGTGCTATTGCCGGGCGTCTGATTTGCGATGGATACCTGCACCATGTCTCGCGCCCGCCGCTCAACGTCGTTCTCGCCACTGGCCATTGGGCTGTTGCTGGGGTTAGGCGCCTGCTCGACCCTGAATTCGATCAACCCGTTCAGCAGTTCGGACAGCGCCGCCAAGCCGCCGGCCGACACCGCCGCGGCGCCGCTCGCCGATGGCAGGGAGGACCCCGCTTCGGTGCCGGTCGAGGAGACCTACAATCGCGGCGTGGACGCGCTGAATGCGCAGCGGTACTCCACCGCCTCGACCCAATTCGACCAGGTCGAGCAGTTCTATCCCTATTCGAGTTGGGCGGTGAACTCGCAGCTGATGCAGGGCTACTCGGAATACCTGCAAAACCATTACGCCGATGCAATCGGGACTTTGGATCGGTTCATCCAGTTGCATCCCGTCCATCGCGACATCGCCTACGCCTACTACCTGCGGGCGCTGTCGTTCTATGAGCAGATTGCCGACGTGCAGCGTGACCAAAAGGGCACCGAAGAAGCGATGACGGCGTTGCAGGAGGTGGCCAACCGCTTCCCGGACAGCGCCTATGGCCGTGACGCGCGCCTCAAAATCGACTTGGCGCGCGACCACCTGGCGGGCCACGAGATGCAGGTGGGGCGCTACTACGAGGACCAGCATCTGTATGCCGCCGCCATCGGACGTTTCCAGCGCGTGGTCGACAATTACCAGACCACCAACCACGTGCCGGAGGCGCTGCATCGCCTGACCGAGACCTACTTGGCCCTCGGCCTGCCCGACCAGGCCCGCAGGACGGCTGCGGTGCTCGGGCATAATTATCCCGGATCGCGGTGGTACGAGGACAGCTACAACCAGCTGATCGCCGACGGCCAGGTCAAGGCGGCTGCGGCCCATGGCGCCGTCTCCGGCAACCCTGGCTTCTTCGCGCGCAATCTCGGCTCCATTTTTTAAGCGGAGGCGCGCTGGCACCCGATGCTGACCGCGCTGTCGATTCGCGACATGGTGCTGATCGAGCGCCTCGACCTCGCTTTCGGCGTCGGCCTGACCGTGCTCACCGGCGAGACCGGGGCGGGCAAGTCGATCCTGCTCGACAGTCTGGGCCTCGCGTTGGGCGCACGCGCGGAGTCCGGCCTGGTGCGCGTCGGCGGCGAGCAGGCCTCCGCCGCCGCGGTGTTCAGCCCGCCCGCCGGCCATCCCGCCTACGCGCTGCTGCACGAGCAGGGGATCGAGGCCGAGGACGAGATCGTGCTGCGCCGCGTGGTCAACCGTGACGGCCGCTCGCGCGCCTTCGCCAACGACGCGCCGGTCGGGGCGGGCCTGCTGCGGCGGGTCGGCGCGACCCTGGTCGAGATCCAGGGCCAGCACGACCAGATGGGCCTAGCCGATGTTTCCGGGCACACCGCGCTGCTCGACGCCTACGGGACTCCGCCGGCGCTGCGGCAGGACGTGGCGCTGAATCATCGTGCCTGGCGCAATGCCGCCACGCAGCTGGCCGAGGCGCGAGAAGCCATCGCGGCTGCGATGCGCGACCAGGAATGGCTGCGCCACACCGTCGCCGAGTTGGCGTCGCTGGCGCCGGAGCCGGGCGAGGAGGACCGCCTCGCCGCCGACCGGCAACGCCTGCAACAGGGCGAGAAGCGGGCCGAGACCATCGCCTCGGCGCTGTCGGAGCTGACGCCGCAATCGCACGGCCGCAGCCGTTCCGCCGGCCCCGCCGCGTCGTTGCGCGCCGCCAGCCGGACGCTGCAACGCCTGGCAACGCCGAACGAGGCCGAAGCGGCGGCGCTTGCGGCGCTGGAGCGGGCCGAAGAGGCGCTGTCCGAGGCCGAGACGCAGCTGTCCCGGCTGGCCGAGACCATCGAATCCGATCCGCGCCAGCTGGAGCAGGCGGAGGAGCGGCTGTTCGCCCTGCGCGCCGCTGGCCGCAAGCATAACGTGGCGGTGGCGGATTTGGCCGATCTGCGGGCGTCGCTGGATGCTCGGCTGAGCGCGCTGGAGACCGGCGAGGCGCAGATCGACAGCCTTGCCGCCGCCGCCTCCGCCGCGCGCAAGGTTTATGTCGCGAACTGCGCGCGATTATCGGCGACGCGACAGGAAGCGGCGGCGCGCCTCGACGCCGCAATCACGCGCGAGCTGCCGCCGCTGCGCCTCGACCGCGCCCGCTTCTTCACCGACCTCGTGACCCTGGACGAAGCCGCCTGGGGCGCGCAGGGAGCGGACGCGGCGCGGTTCCTGATCGCCACCAATCCCGGCCAGGCGCCAGGGCCGCTGGGCAAGGTGGCTTCGGGCGGCGAGCTGAGCCGGTTGCTGCTGGCGCTGAAGGTGGTGCTGGCAGGGGACTCGACGGTGCCCACGCTGGTGTTCGACGAGGTGGACTCCGGCATCGGGGGCGCCACCGCCGCAGCCGTGGGCGAGCGCCTGGCCCGGGTCGCCGAGCAGGTGCAGGTGTTGCTGGTGACGCACAGCCCGCAGGTCGCCGCACGTGGCGCCGCCCATCTGCGTGTCGCCAAACGCAACCGCGACGGCGGCGCGGAAACGCTGGTGGAGGTGTTGGACGGCGATGCCCGCCGCGAGGAGATCGCGCGGATGCTGGCCGGCGAGTCGGTAACCGCCGCGGCACGGGCGGCGGCCGAAAGCCTGCTGGCGTGATCGCGCTTGGCAAGCTCACGGCCGAGCAGGCGGCTGACGAATTGAAACAACTTGCGGAGACCCTGGCCCGCTACGACCGGGCGTACCACGAACAGGACGCCCCGGAGGTGCCCGACGCCGAATACGACGCGCTGCGGCGGCGCAACACGGCGATCGAGGCGCGTTTCCCGGCGCTGGTGCAGCCGAACTCGCCGTCCAGGCGGGTCGGCGGCGCCCCCGCGGGCGGCTTTCGCAAGCGCCGGCATGGCGTGCCGATGCTCTCGCTGGGCAACGTGTTCGACGCCGCGGACTTCGCCGAGTTCTGCGCCAAGGTGCATCGCTTCCTGGGCAGCCCGCCGCCGCTGGCCTGGGTCGCCGAGCCGAAGATCGATGGGCTGTCGATCTCGCTGTTGTACGAGGACGGCGCGTTCGTCGCCGGCGCCACGCGCGGCGACGGCGCCGAGGGCGAGGACGTCACCGCCAACCTGGCGACCATGGACGCGGTGCCGCGCCGGATCGGCCCCGATGCTCCGGCGCGGATCGAGATCCGCGGCGAGGTGTTCATGACCAAGGCCGACTTCCTGGCGTTGAACGCGGCGCAGCAGGCGGTGGGCGCCCGGCAGTTCGCCAACCCGCGCAACGCCGCCGCCGGGAGCCTGCGCCAGCTCGATCCCGGCATCACCGCCAGCCGGGCGCTGTCGCTGTTCGCCTACGCCATGGGCGATGCCAGCGCCGCGGTGGCCAATTCGCACTGGGGCTACCTGGCGCAGCTGGGCCGCTGGGGTTTCACCGTCAACCCGCTGTCGCGCCGGTTGGACGGCGAGGCGGAGGCGGCGGCGTTCCAGGCCGAACTCGCCGCCGCCCGAGCCGCGCTGCCGTACGACATTGACGGCGTGGTCTACAAGGTCGACGACCTGGCATTGCAGCGCCGCCTGGGCTTCGTCGGCCGCGAGCCGCGCTGGGCCACCGCATGGAAGTTCCCGGCCGAACAGGCCACCACCGTGTTGCAGGACATCCTGATCCAGGTCGGCCGCACCGGCGCGCTGACCCCGGTGGCGGCGTTGCAGCCGGTCAACGTCGGCGGCGTGCTGGTCACCCGGGCGACGCTGCACAACGAGGATGAAATCGGACGCAAAGACGTCCGGCTGCACGACACCGTGCTGCTGCAACGCGCCGGCGACGTCATTCCGCAGATCGTCGAGGTGCGACTGGCGCTGCGCCCGCCCGGCTCCGTTCCGTACCAATTCCCCGACCACTGCCCGGTGTGCGGCAGCCTGGCCGTGCGCTCGCCCGGCGAGGTGGTGCGCCGGTGCGGCGGCGGCCTCGCCTGCACCGCGCAGATGGAGGAGCGGCTGGTGCATTTCGCCTCCCGCGCGGCGTTCGACATCGAGGGCATGGGCGACCGCACGGTCCGCGAGTTCTACCGCGACGGCCTGATCGCCAGTCCCGCCGACATCTTTCGTCTTGCGGCCCATTTCGGCGGCATCGCCGGGCGTCCCGGCTGGGGCGTCACCAGCGCCACCAAGCTGATGCAGGCCATCGAGGCGCGGCGGTCGGTGGAGCTGGGGCGCTTCATCTTCTCGCTCGGCATCCGCCGCATCGGCGAGGCCAATGCCCGCCTGCTGGCGCGCCATTACGGCGGCTACCCGGCCTGGCGGACGCAGATGCTCGCGGCCACCGTCGTGGGATCGGAGGAGCGGAGCGACCTCGGCGCCATCATCGGCATCGGCCCCGCCATCGCCGATGAACTTGCCATCTTCTTCGCCGAGCCGCGCAACATCGCCGCACTGGACGACCTGGCCGGCCAGTTGACCTTCGAGGCGACCGCTGCCGCCGCCGACGCCGGGCCGCTGTCCGGCAAGACGGTTGTGTTCACCGGCTCGCTGCCGACGCTGACCCGGCCGGAAGCCAAGGCGATGGCGCAGAAACTCGGCGCCAGGGTCACCGACAGCGTCACCCGCAAGACGGACTACCTGGTCGCCGGCGAGGACGCCGGCAGCAAGGCGCGCAAGGCCGCCGAACTGGGCGTCACGGTGTTGAGCGAGGCGGAGTGGCGGGCGTTGAGTGGAAGCTGAGCTTGCACACTCGAAATAATACCGTTCGGAGTCGTTACGTTTATCTTTGTGGGCTACTCCTCTTGGATTAGAAGTGCGGCCCATGGTACGACAGTTCACCGCCGACCAGGACTCGCGGCCGGCTCCGGCCGATCATCGCCCGCTGCGGGTGCTGATCGTGGAGGACGTCGTTGCGGTAAGCGGCCTGATCGCCGCCGCCCTGCGCGCCGAGGCGATGGTCGTCGAGGAAGCTTCCTCGGGAGCGAGGGCGATCGCCTGCAAGCTGGCGTTCGGTCCTGACGTCGTGCTCGTGGACCTCGGCCTGCCGGACATGGACGGGCTGCAGCTGGTCGAGCGCTTCGCCCAGGACGGCGATTGCGGCGTGATCGTGGTCACCACCAGTGACGCCGAGGCGACCCGGATCGCCGGGCTGGAGCACGGCGCCGACGATTACGTGGTGAAGCCGGCGCTGCTCAAGGAGCTTGCGGCGCGGGTCCGCGCGGTGCACCGCCGCCTGAAGCACCTGGAGGTGGACGCCAAATCATATGCCGGGCCGCGCACGCTGCTCGATGCCGCGCGACGTTGCCTGATCGGGCCGGGGACGCTCAACACCTCGCTGACCGAAGCCGAGTTCTCCGCGCTGGAAACGCTGATCGAAGCCGAGGGCGTGTCGGTCTCGCGCGAGTGGCTCGGGCGCGTGGCGCTGCGGCGGCCGCTGAGCGCCGACGACCGCAGCATAGACCAGCTGGTGATGAAGCTGCGACGCAAGCTGGCGGTGCACGGCATCCCCGAGCGGGCGATCATGTCGTCGCGCGGGCTGGGCTACATCGTGCCCGAGCCCAGCCGCTTCGTCGTGCGCCAGGGCAAGAACGGCTACGCGTCCGCTAAGCCGCCTCTGCCTGGCGGGTAAAATCCGACGCTCGATACTCATCAAGCGACAGCCGCCTTCGTGAGGAGTTTCGGACACCGGCGGCCAACCTGCACCGCGAGCAGAGCTTTCGTATGCAGGTCAGGTTCGGGTAAGAAAGAGTGGCGCCGCTTGGTTGCCGGATCAGTCGGTAGGCCGCCCGCGACTTCAGATTTGATCGGAGGTCCGATGGACCTACCCTCGCCCAGGACGGGCGGACGCTACTCCCGCGAGGAGTTCAGGCGGTGGCGCGAGGCGCAGCCGAGGGGCCGCTTCGAACGGGTGGACGGCCGCATCGTGGCCATGGCGCCGGAGCGCGGCGCGCATCTTCGGGTCAAGGGAGCCGTCTACACGGCGCTGAAACGTGCAATCGCGATGGCTGGGGCCGAATGCCAGGCATTGCCCGAGGCGCCACGGTGGAGGCCGACGACAGCGACTACGAGCCGGACGCGCTGGTGAAGTGCGGAGAGCCGATGGCCGATGATGCCATCGCGGCTCCGAACCCGGTGATCGTCGTGGAAGTGCTGTCGCCCGGGACGGCGTCGACGGACACCGGCGGCAAGCTGGCCGACTATTTCCGAGTGCCCTCGATCACGCACCACCTGATTGTTCACCCAACCAGGCGAACGGTTACGCGTCACCGCCGGGCTGGCGGCAGCATCGCCACATCAATCATCGTAAACGGCTCGATCACCCTCGACCCACCAGGGATCGTCATCACGGTCGAAGAGATTTACAGCGGCAGATAGGCCAGCAGACGCAAAACGCGCCTTGGCGGCGACCAGCCCTGCCTTGGTGCGCTCGCGGATAAAGCTGCGCTCGAACTCAGCTGCCGCGCCCAGCATCCGCATCATCAACACCCCGCTCGGCCCCGCCGTGTCGATCGGGTCGGCCCGGCTGCGGAAGTGGACGCCGCGGACCCGCAGCGTCTCGAAGACCTCGAGCAGGTGGGACAAGAAGCGCGCGAGCCGGTCGATGCGCGCCACCACCAGCGCGTCACTCCGGCGCCCCGGGCCAGCGCCGCGGCGAGCTGCGGACGTGCCTGACTCGCCCCCGAGGGGTGCTCCTCGAACACCTCCGCGCAACCCGCCGCGCGCAGCACATCGAGCTGCGGGGCGAGGCCTTGATCCTCGGTGCTGACGCGAGCATAGCCGATCAGAGGCATGGCTCAGCCGTCACACCCCAGGTTTCGCCGCCCAGAGGTCCACAACCCCGGTCCCGGTGTCCAGCTCTGCGTAGTGCCGGACGTTGCGCACCTCTTCCTCCATGCTGTGACCGCGGCGGGCCGCACGCTCCCTGCAGGCGGCGCTTCACGCCTTCGTCCAGGTTGCGCACCTCGACCTTGCGCTGCAGGCCGGGGGCCTCGCCGGCTCGTTCGGCTTGGCCGCCGCTGTGGGGCGGGCCGGGGCGGCGATGCCGAACACCATGGCAACCAGCGCCGGTGCCGGTTGGCAGACGCGGGCCGACGCAGGCGCAGCTTGCGGGGAGGAACCGTTTGCCGCCGCGCAGACCGATGACGCCGTGAGCCGGGCCTTGTGCCTCGCGCGAGCGTCGGAGCACCTGGGGGTCTGCTGACCTCTCACGACCCGCTCCGCAGTGGCCCGGCCCTGGTCAAGGCACTCGCCACTTTGGGCATAAGCCCGCCCGACCCGGCGCGCGCCGTCGCATGGCGTCGGGACGCCCTCGCCGCCATTGGCGTGCGCCGGCCAGGCCAGGGCGGTGGGACCGGGACGCCGCCGCGCTTGCTTGCAGCAGCTTGGGCTTGCAGCAGCTTAGGCCGCCCAGGCTTGGTCGGAGAGCGGCGGCAGCGCGGCACAGGCCCTGTTCGGCGCGGCGGCGCTGCTGTCGCGTGTGGGCGCGCTGCGGGCCGTGCCGCTGCCGTTTTGGGCGGCTTACCCAGCCTTTGGTCGCGGCGGCGATTTTGAAGAGGGCTACCGGGAGTACGTGGCGACGCCGCCGTGCCCGAGGCGGACGGGGCCGGCGCGGCGTGGCTTGCCGCGTTCTGTCGTCTTGCCCGCGACGCGGCGCTGGGTGGCCTGCGCGAGTTGGACCGGCTGGACGGCGGCCGAGCGGAGGAGAGCGGCGACAGCGGACCTCGACCGGCGCTCGCGCCTGCCTGACGCGCTTGACGCCGCCTTGCGCCCGCCGGCTGCACACCGCACCTCAGACCGTGACCGCCCTGTTGCGCGCCCCGCTCGCCGCTGGCCTCGTGCGCGAGGTTAGCGGGCGCGAGCGCTTCCACGCCTTCACGGCGCGACGGGCCAGCATCGGTCGGCCGGCACGCCGGCCAGCATTTCACGAACCTGGCCAGCGACGGCGCCGAGGTCTGGCGCAAGTGTAGCTGCGACGGCGCACGATGATGGAAGCTTTGAGCGCTCACCCACAGCCCGCTGAGGGCGGCCTATATTTGGATAGCGACATGAAAGTGCTCTGGCCGCCCGGTCCACGAGAACATTCGAGCAAATTCTGAATGGATGGCTTTTGGTCGCCCCTAGTGTATCCGGTCACCAGCGTAGTCACCTCAATGAGCCGTAAAAGTGATTTCCATCATATGGTCGTAAGGCTTGGTTGGGTCTAATCGAATTGAGGCAAAATGCGTGAAATTCGGCGAGTCGGGGAACTTCTGTGTTTCGGCTTTTCGTTTGCGGTAACGGTGACCACCTGATCGTCGAGAACAAACTGTGCATTCCGGATACGGTTCCGTGTCGCCCGCACGTCGCACCGAAGTAGGTGTCCGACGCTTCGTAGCTCGCGACATCGTCGAAGCCGAGCACGATATCCGCCGTGATCCCGTTGCGGTCCGGTACGTGCATCTGTGTCAGACGCGCTCCGTACGAGATCGCCGTCGCCGACAAGCCATGTGCATTGGTGATCGTGAAGGCCTCCACGGGCATCGACCCGATCACTCCGAACTGCGAGCGCATGATCGTCACGATGTGATTTCCCTGGCTTTGTCGTGCGGCCGCGACCCTGCGGCGGCTGGCCAATTGACTGAAACTTCATCGCGCGGATCGGACGCACGTCGCGCACGAGCCCGTCGATCACGCAACCGGCCGCCCCCGAGCGCGCGACGCCGTGCTGAGCAGGTCGCCCCAGGGCGCGACCCGGTTGCCCGCCGGGCAACCAAGCACGGCCACGTCGTCCGGCTTGAGGTCGTCGACCAGCGCGATCTCGCGCTCGTATGGGTTGACGCCAGGCTGCACGTCCCAAACGGCTATATGCAGAGCCGTCCGCGCGCGGCCGAACAGCGTGAGGTCTTCGTCGAGCGGACGCACGTGTGCCGCCATGGCGTGATCCCAGTGATCGAGTTGATCGAGAACATCGGAGATTACGCCGCTGTGCAGGCGCGTACGTGCGGCTTCGATCAGATCAGGTGTCATGGTAGGGCAATCCTTTCAGAACTTGACGCGAAGAAGGCGGGCCACGGTGAGGCACAGGATGGTCGACCCAACGAGCACGAGCGTCACCAGCGCATTGATGTCGGGCGTGTACCCGGTCCGCATCATCGCCCACAGCCGCAGCGGCAGCGTGCTGTCGGTTCCCGTCACGAGCAGCGTGACGGGCGTCTCGCCGAACGACAGGGCAAAGGCGAGGACGCCTCCGGCGATCGCGGCGGTGGCCAAATGCGGCAGCAGGATACGACGAAATGTCTCGATCCGCCCCGCCCCGAGGTCGAACGACGCCTCGATCAGATTGGGGTTCAGCGTCTGCAGGCGCTGCAACAGGGTCCGGTAGACGAGTGCCAGCACCAGCAGCGTATGGCCGATGACGACCGTCACAAGCGACCGGTCCAGGCCGATTTCACGAAAGAGGATCAGCAGCGCGATCCCGGTCACGATCGGCGGCATAAGGACGGGACGAAGATCAGGAATTGATGGATCTCACGCAGCACACCGCGGCCGAAATGGTAGTGGAAGGCGAACGCGGTGCCGAGCACGAGGAAGGCCGCAACCGCACACAGGCCAACGATCAACGTGTTGGCCAACGCCACCAACACGTCATGGCCGTGAAACAGCTGGCCGTAATAGGCGAATGTCACACCCAACCATTCTGGCCGGCCGGCATGGGTCGGCAGCACCGAAGCAGCGACGGTTAGCGTCAGTGGCCCGTAAAGGGCCACCAGGCAGACGGCGACAAGAGCCCCGAGGCACGCCCGCAGCATGAATGGCATTGTCACCAGGCCGCTCCCGGCACGCGGCCGGCACAGCTGGCCAGCGCCATCGCGGCCATACGACCACGCTCATCAAAGTGGCCAACGCGGCGCCGAACGGCCAGTTAAAGGCCAACCCGAACTGGCTGTAGACGATCCGTCCGAATGTGATGCCGGTCGGCCCGCCTACCATTTGCGGGGTGACGAAATCGCCGAACGCGAAGACGAACGTAAATACCCCACCGGTGATCGCACCCTGCCGGCTCAGCGGCAGGACGACACGCCAAATCGTGATCACCTCAGGTCGAACCACCAACCATGCATCGATGCCGGGTACGAGCGGAGCGGTGTCGACCCGCATCGGCCCGAACGGCGTATGAACATGCCCAGGGCCAATCACACGACACGAGATCAGGTTGTTGCCGCCGAAAAAGCGGGCGACGTAAGCGCTGTTCGGTCGGTAGTAGACGTCATCGGGCGCGCCGATCTGGATAATCGCGCCGTGGTCCATGACCACGATCCGATCGGCCATCGTGATCGCCTCCTCCTGGTCGTGCGTGACGAAGAGGAACGTCGTCCGCAGATCGCGCTGGAGCCGCTTGAGAAAGCCCTGCATCTGACGGCGCAACTCGGCGTCGAGTGCGCCGAGCGGCTCGTCAAGCAGCACGAGCCGGGGTTCACAGACAATCGCGCGCGCGAGGGCGACGCGCTGCCGCTGCCCACCGGACAGCTGGGTCGGGTAGCGGGTCTCGAACCCCGACAGCGCGACCCGCTCCAGCGCCTGCTGTGTCCGCGCCCGCACCTCGGCGCAGCGCACGCGGCGGACCGTGAGCCCGTAGGCGACGTTCTCGGCGACCGTCAGATGCGGGAACAGCGCGTAGTCCTGAAAGACGGTGTTGAACGGGCACTGGTAGGGCGGCAGGCGAGCGATGCCGCGGTTGTCGAGCAGGATTTGACCCGCGGTCGGCTCCGTGAAACCGCCGATCAGCCGCAATACCGTCGTCTTGCCCGAACCGCTTGGGCCGAGGACGGTGATGAACTCGCTGTCGGCAATCGAAAGATCAATGCCTTTCAGCACCTTCAGGTTGGCGTAAGATTTCCGCACATCAAATCAGTGCCAAGTGCTGTGATGTAGTCGATTTTCACGCCAAGCCGTGCAAGGTAGATCGCGGTGTTTAGGATGTCTCCACCAAAAGAACGGCGCAACAGTCCGTCCGGTCGTTCTTGTAGCTCGACCTGCACTCGCCGACGCAGGCCACGACGCGCGGCGTGGGTTGAGGGGCAAGAACCACGTCAGTGGTTGTTGCGGCTCTCGCCGCGGCGGTCGATGATGTCGAGGAACTCGGTGGCGAACTCCAGGCAGCCGCCCTGGCCGAGCTGGCCGACGTTTTGGCGGTAGATCGCCTCCCACGGCGTCTTGTT
>JAABUY010001042.1_pt1 | contig 40096 bp, 40 predicted proteins | sample 5560271 | NCBI WGS metagenome assembly JAABUY01 (sample SAMN10711886, study PRJNA513374) | rock metagenome | isolation source: Antarctica rocks | place: Antarctica: Victoria Land, University Valley
TTTGGGGCGATTTTGGGCAATTGGGGGGCGGTGGGGTTGATTTTCGAATTCCTCCTACAAACGGATCACCGTGGGGCAGAGCGAAAATGAATGCCAAGGAATGCAGAGCTTTCTGCATACGCTAATATCCGTGCCCCCCACTTTCGCTCATCCTTCTATGTCTGATTACCCAAATTGTATTCGTCTGGAGATCTGATCAAGGAACTCTGCACTTACGCATTACGGTCAGGCATATCATGAAGGTGCTAATAACAACTGGGGAAAGGAATAGCTGCAAGCCTTACGGCGAAGCGGACGGGAGGCAGTGACATTGTTCTTGAAATTTAGCCTTCTTCCGACGTGCCTTTCATAGATGTTTCTTATTCAATACACTAGGACATAATTTGGGAGCTTGAAAGACATGAGAACTCGCTAACAAGCGTAGGGACTGAAATCAAGGTTGCGTGCCTTGTAACAACCAGGTCGATATCTGCTTAGGTCATGTCGATTACATACTTCAATATCATGAAAGGGCTTGCTGATAGCGTTCTTCGAGCATTCCCTTGAGCGCGACAGCATTTCTTACATTGCTGTGAAAAAAGACTAGCAGTTGATTATCAATTAGTGTCAGACTTGTTCCCTTGGTAATCTCTGTGATGGTGGACCCACCGTCTGCAATATCTCCAACGAAGGGTACGAAACCAATGAAGAAATCGAAGAGGGCGTTCAACCACATTTTTCTACGGACGCTTTTTTCCAAGCCCTCCTCAACTTTCCCGGCCTGATGGATGACCGTCCCGGCCATGAAAAAGTCTAAGAGATCGCCCAACGCAGGTATGAACCCCACAATACTGCCCCAGCCGAGTTTTATACCGCAAATATTAAAAGCATAATCCAGTCGATGTGCACGACGCTGGACCTTAGTGAGGACTTTGGCGTCGTGATCTGAGAATGGGGTTGATGCCATGCTGGCCATGAAGATGTATCTGGAGGGGATGGATTGCGCGTCCAGTGCTGGTGAATAAAGGACTCTTATCTCCAATCCTTGTCTGACAGCCGAGTCATCTCCGTCAGCTAATTGATATCGTAGACATGGGAATCAGTATCGCATTACCCACATTAGCATTTGAGGAAGACGAGACCTGGAATTAACCAACCAATTCGCTGGAGAAGCCCAACCACCACCCCACAAACCAAACAGTCATATATATAAATCTTCATTCCATTTAGTCATGATTAAACCACAGTCAGCAAACGAACGTAAGCAATCGGCGAAGATACGAAGCCTTCCGGAGCAGGACAATACTTCCAAAGCCTCTTCCAAAGCAGCTGCCGTCAAAGCAACAGCTGCCACCGATGACCCAGCCACGAAGTCAATGGGGAAGCCAATGAAGACGTCAATGGGAAAGTCAATGGGATGTAGGGAACTCGTTATCGTTATTTCAAGCTCTTCTTCATAACAATACTTGATGTAGTCCTTTCTTCTATGAAACAGGTAAGCTGAAGGACTCGATGAAGCTTTGCGATGGGGAAGCAAACGAAGATGTAAGTAGAGAAAGCAATGAAGAAGCTAATGAAATAGAAAGTCATGTAGGAAGCATTGTTTGAAGCACTGTTTGACGTGTGTTATGCATTCGACCGGCGTGTATTTTGAAGCATGTAGAGAGTTCGATAGACAGCTCGATAAGATGGAAGTTTAGTAGGAAGTTTGATAGAGACTTAGAGAGTTTGATAGGGATGATAGAGAGTTCGATAAGGAGTTTGATAGAGCGTTTGATAGAGAGTTCAATAGGAAGTTTGATAGGAAGTTTGGTAGGAAGTTTGATATCGAGTCATGAAGGATGGTTTCTATCGAGCCAATTCGCATGTGCTTGATGCATATACGAAGCATACAGTATGTACAGATAGAGAGTTTGGTAGGGAGTTTAGTAGGGAATTCGATAGAGCGTTTGATGAAATTTGATAGAGAGTTTGGTAGGAGTTTGATAGAGAGTTGGGATAGGGAGTTTGATAGGGAGTTTGGTAGGGAATTCGGTAGAGCGTTTGATAGGAAGTTCGATAGAGAATTCGGTAGGGAATTCAGTAGGAGTTTGGTAGGGAGTTTGGTGTCGAGCCATGAAGGGTGCTTTCTATTGAGCTAATTAGCATAGGCCATCGAGCGAACGACGCTTATTCGAGCAATTTTGGAGCATGTTTTGAAGCGATTGGGGTGGTGAGTATACCTTACCACGCTTACGTACTTGTACGTATACCCTACATATGGAGCACTGGGTAAGAAGCACTTGGGTCTAAATCTCAACCAAAGTGTTACCACGGTACTTGGTACACAAACACTCGGTCACCCGTCCGTTGTTTCTTTGCTGTGTACATCTTGATTGATGTTACCAAGGTAATATCAATTAGCCAGCAGTCCTCTCCAGCTCCACCAAGAAGAAGTTCTCGAAATCCCTCCTCGAAACCACTTCCATTGCCAAACGTTTACGGTATAGATCAGTAAATTCTCAAACTCGAAGTCGTCTCTATTAACGGCGGTTCTAAAATATTTCGAGGACTGTGCAATGTAAATCAGAAGTAATTCACTTCCTTTTAAGATCGTCGACTAATATTTCCCCATGTCAGACTGCCCCTTCTGCCCGGCATACACGATTTCTCTACGCTCCACACAATCACCCCCTGCGCGGACAAACCCCCTTCACACACTAAAATCGACAGCTGCAGCCGCATCATTACCGATTGTATCATGCTCGCTGGTGCTCAGCATACAAGCTCGGTGCCAGCCCCAGTTTGAGTCTGGCTTTGAAGCATTCTACGTGGATACCAAAACTTCAACCTTTACTACCAACAACAAGCCCATTTTCGAAGCCACTAAAACCTCGTACCCCTGGCCTAGCAAGAGCTTGGACTACAAAGAGCTAGTTATAATATCAGCTTGCTGGTGCACATCGACGGAAGCTTTTCAGGAGGACTGAAGAGGGAAAGACTATGTCGACAGTGGGACTCGACAATTCGGCAGAGACCGCCATTGCCCGTGGCTCCTAGCACTGACGGTGATCAAATAAGACTCGACGCGAACCCACTTCACGTGAAAGTCTTCCACGATGATTATGGCTCTCGATACATACAGCTGCTGATCTTGGGGACTCATCTCAAAAGCAAGGTTTGGGATCATCCCTATACGGGCCGCCCAATCAACATTGACCAATGCCGACTTTACTCAATGGGACCTCTACTTCTCAGCATGTTCCCTCCTATATCTCCATCGTATATGTAGTTTGTTGAGAATATGCCTAGGAAAGTACCTCTCATACGGCTTGCCCACTATCAATCAGTTGGTGGAAATTCTCTCCATTCTATTCTCATCGGCGTGTCTGCAAACGTGGCTCAACGCCTTGGTTTGGTTGCTACGAGTATTTGTTTTTGTTAATCGACATCCCCAGTGTATTACTCTTGTTAGACTTACTATAGCGTTTGATGCAGACTTTGAACTCGATGAAGAGATTGTACATGTAAAGCACTAATAAGACAATTCGGCAAATCACAATAACGAGGTTGTGAGATTGGTAGCTTAATCCACTTCAGATTGAGTAGAACGACTTCTAACAATTCATTAGAAGCCCATGCTTTCGAGTTCAGAAAATACCTTAAGTGCATTGAGCGGTATATTCTGGAGGATCATCGGGATATCTTGGAGGAGGTTCGTACACAACAGGCTCTATGGCGAGGCTGTATGCCATGGCAATCCAACGATACACTGAGGGCTCTAGTCTCTTCAAGAAAGCAATGCTGTTGTGCTCATGAGAAAGACGGCCATGCTCATATGTCATAAATAAAGAATCTAAGAATATCATTTCATTAGTCAAGTCGCTGATGGTAGTAATAATCTTGGCACGACTGTGTTCGCGACGTGACATCTTCTCAATGAGCGCCGCCATTCGTGGGAAACTTTCTTCGCTCACAACAGCTTCAGGACAAGGGTCTTGTATGGGAGAAGACATGATCTTTGACATAGTTTCGATCTGACACTCTATATAGACAGCTCGACTGTCATCAACCCAGGCGAAATCAGAGGTAGCGATGGAGTAAAGAACGAAGACCTCCAGAATGGCTCGAATGTAGGTGAACAATAAAATGTCATCTTCAAAGACGCATATTTTGGTTAATAGAAAAACAACAACAGCGCGGAAAGTTTTACGACCGGTAGCCGAGAACTCCTGCAACATGCTTTGTAGTTGAGCAACGTTTTTGTCCTGTTCTCGTAGCGATGCCGTCGTGGATGTATCACTCAATCGGGCACGCCAACTGGCAACATAATGATCTTGTCGTAAAAAAAAGCGCATATGCTGCCAGACTATAGACATAACAAAATTGAAATGTGTGTGTGGATAACGGTAATCTAGTAGATATCAAAGTCTTCTCAGAAGAGTTATAGGTACGGGCTAGCACACCCGCGGGGCCAGGACTGAAGCTTATATAAGAGGGGTTACAAAGAGCAAGTCGGAAATCCAGATATAAAGCAGCTAACACTTGATGTTCTGACGAGAAATGTCAGCGTCAGCATCTCCGTCCGAATACAGCATCATCAAAACTCGGTGGTACATCGCACGAAAAACAAACATCAATGCTCTGGAGTGGTGGACTAATCTACCATAATCAACCCTAAAGACTCCGGCCAGCCGAAGTAAAACCGTGTATACTTCTTAGCGGCTTTTTGCTTGCTTTTTGGTATTTTATTATGTAAGCTAGGCATGAATTAGGATATAGTACGAGGTGATGCAATAAAGTATTCGGAATGGCCACCGTACCGCAATTGCACTATACGCGAACATCAACAAAGATGCAAATATTTACATATAAGGGCAATAACGTCAAATACATATAGGAAACATAGGAAACGTTAAGTGATTGAAATTATAATATACATCTAATCATGAAAGTGACTGTCATCAATTTTTTTAAGATTTGATCCATTCGACGCTTCTGCAGTTAATGTGTTCGTTGAGTGACATGTTTTGATTGACCGTAGAACCCCTGCGTAAATTTGATCATCAAAACTTTGCAATCACACATAATGATCAATACTGAGTTAAATCTGATTATTAGCGACTTCATTTATAGTCCTGAACTAAATCTTTTTAATGAATCAATAAAAATCGAATACGATCGAGCGCGCATAAAGATAGGTATAAAGGCCTATGTAATAAGCTACGTTGATCCTACGTTGGCCCCCTACGTTGTACGGTGGCCATTCCGAATACTTTGTTGCACCACCTCGTAGGGAGGTTCACCTCGCTGTTGACCCCCTCGCTGTCACCAGTTCTATGTATCATGGCCTACAAAGCTACCTACATGTCAGCAGATTCGCCTAGGTACACAAGAAGTCAATGCCGATAAATCATGTATATGTACATCAACGAGCATACGCTAAAGAAGAGACTGAAACCCACCCCTGTGTATTAAACCTTTTTCAAAGAAGGTACATGTAGTCAAAAAACATGTATTATACACAGTACATGTAGGTAGGTACCGAGAATGGAGGTTTCTTACCTACGCTGTAAGCAATTACGCTAACCCGAAGGGACTTAGCGTTGAAGACACGTCTGAGGTCTACAATTTGACATGAACGGTGATGGAGGTACTAGTATGTATGGAGGTTCGGTTAAATACAGTGCGTCATGTGACCTCGATAGGTCCGAGCATAACTAATTCGGTGCAACCGTTTTCCGCCAGTCGGATATTACAACTGGGTAATGCGTGGTTTCATTTCCTCTTGCTCAATTCTTGAGTATGTCAAGCTTTCAGTAGCTCTAATCAAAAAGCTAGCATGAGGGCTGCGTTACTGATGATTATACGTTGACTTTGGAGGCAGCCGTACCAAACATGAGGCACGCCGGAAAAAGGCCTCAACTGGACTTGAAGGGCGATATTATTGGCATATGAGGGTCAGAGCGAATATGTGGTAGAGCATGCGGATGAAGGAAAGAAGTGGGCGAAGGGCAAATACTCATCCACTAGCTCCGGATCAATCCGGATCAATGCGGAGATTACTAACCACAGGGGTAACAGTACTGTTCCCTGTTTCGTACTGTTTCCTGTTTCCAACAGATATCTCTTATCAGCGTGGCATGCCACCGACATCGTGGCGCCGATACTTCGATACTCCATTTCTCATCTGGATATACTGTTTACAGCTTCGCTGCTCACGGCTCTGCTGCGTCTTCCTTCGCCCTCTGCGCTACGTTCCTTACCAAGCTCTTTCTTTTCTCAAGCTTGGATGTTCTCGAGGTATAGGGGTCTGGGTTTTGAGGGCGCTCCTGCTTCCGCGGAATTCAACTTAGATAGAACGTGCCAATGCTATTGCGATGTACAACAGCCACATCGTTTCGCAACTTACTTAAGTGCTAATACTCGTATAAACGGGGTTCCGGCGCAAACGGGGTTCCGGCGCACGCTAACTAAAACTATTTATATTAGTGTCATTTTTAGCACGCTAAACCCGATACTATCTGTTACTAACCTTTCTAGGTTAGAGTGCGCCGGAACCCCGTTTGCGCCGGAACCCCGTTTATACGAGTACATGCTGAACGACCGCCATAACCCATTCTGTAAGCCACCATGCGCTCCAAAACCTTTTCTTCCTTTGGCGTGGATCGTAAGACGCTATTCACATAGCTTGCTGACGCCCCAGATGAAATACCACTTACCGCCTCGAATACGTGTACTTGTCTGCTGCTGAAATCAATGTTCTTTCAAAGCGCCTCCTCATGACTTCGACAAGGATTGAATCGATGTCTGCATGTCTCGATACGTACTCGGATGGATCGACGACGTGTGCTAGAATTCGACAGATCACCGAGAGATGGTTCTCCTCGTTCGAAGTGTCTTCACCAGTATGGAGTTTTGTAAAAGATAGAAGTGCGGCTAAGATGAGCGCAATTTCGGCCGGCGATTTTGGTAAACGAAGATCTTGGATCAGCCTCTGGTACAGTAGCTGGCCATCTTCAGTTATCGCCCAAGCTTGAAGTGATTCAAGAGCTCCATCGTGGCAATTGGAACTCCATGCAAGCAGTGCGAGGTGATTCTTAGAGTGATTCAGAGACGGAAGCTCATGAAAAGTATGTGCACTGTCCTCGTTAATGCTGATATTTCTAATCCCTGAAAGACAAGCACTGACCAATACATTTGAATTTTTTTAACTTGCAGGAAGCCAAATTCATTCAACGATCGTGACGGAATACATATCGACACTGGAAAACTTGGGCTATGGCCTGGTCCATATCCCCAGCAAGTCACTGATTGTGGATTTTCAACTGGATATTCAATACGCCATTTCAGACTTTCAATGAAAGAGTGGTTCAATCCAAAGTATATTTACTTCCAGGTTTCTTTCGAGCGTGTTGTTGAAAACTTCCTATGGTTGCACCTAAGCTGATCCCCGCCAGTAGCACTAGTATCCTTCAATGGCCGTGGAAGGTACCAAGCTTCGGAGGGTTTGTCATTATGACGGCCATTAAACGCATGACGAGCCCCCACAACGAGTAGCAATCCACTTCTCCCGTCTTATCTTTTAGGCTAGAATCCTCCTTTGTCAAGACCATCGAGTCGCTTACGCCTTGACTTGTCGCCTCGTTTCGTTCACATTATGGTTACTATAAGCCTGAAAGTAAAGGTGGGGCCAAAATGTTCATGTTACTGACCATCTCAGTTCTCTAATAGTTAGTCCATCTGACGATACTACCTACCGACCATGGGTACATTAGTGTAAACATCTTAGAAAGTCAAAGGCTTACAGATGGATTATTACCGTGATTGAGCTTGTCGATGCTGGCCGTTTGACATTCTGGTCCTCCTTTCTGCGCCTGCTAATCCTATCGTTTTTGTAAGTGTAACTTACTGTCATACTCATAAACTGAAAAGGATTGATCACAGCATGAACAGGGTCGATGCTCCGGAGCTTTGTCATCCTCAACAGTCATAAACGGTCGCTGCTAGTTCAAGCGCATCAGAAAGCATACATACGATACCACAAGTGGAAGAGACAGGCCAAGGAATAACAGTCCGAATAGAAATGATTCAAAGGGATTCTCAGAGAAAGAGGATGCCTGAGCTGAACGACGTAAGACAAAGCGATCTGGGCGTAAGCAGGATCACATAGCGACAATGTAATAGTAAGCCAGGTAGGTAGATCTTTGATTCAAGTGATCTTTTAATAGCCACGGCACACACTGCGTACTCATTTCTCATTCAAGCTTTAACATATTTCTACGTACGATACTCCCGTCTTGAAATTGATCTCACTTTACCTATAGCAGGTGGCCCCTTACCTGAAGAGATGGCCGATGATCAAACGTTTGAAATGTTTCATACCGAAGAGTTGACATCATCAGCACTGTTCATCTCACAACAAGAATTCGGTTGGCCGATGAACCTTGACAACCTTGTGATGAATTCGTTTCTTAGCATTGAGTTTCTTCATCAATCAACGAAGGAAGCCGAAGACGAGGCGAGTGTTCGAATCTTTGACGGAAATCCTGAACTTCTTACGCTATATGATGCCGCACAAGGCCCTCTCGAATCTGCAAATATCTATCCTTCGAATCCTGGTGCTATTGAAACCAGTTCAAGTACGCTCACTGGTTACCTTTCGAGCACCGAAGAATTCTTCAAGGAAGTCCCCCCCAAAAAGGAAGTAGAAGTTGTAACCGAGAACAAAAAGCCTAAACTTAAGACAAAGAGATACAAGATCATACCCAACAAGTTCATAGGTAATACTTTTCCGGCGCGCAATGTACCTCTTTCTGATTGGTGGGTTGGCAACATCCTTCGAAGCGCCCTAGGAGGAGCGGAAAGAGGGAAAATGTGGCCTTGCGATTTCAACTCTAAAGGGAATATTTGGGCTTCAAGAATTCCTAAAGGAAGGGCTTACAAGCAACTCGGCGGCAACGATCAGAAGTGGTACTATGTGGTAGTTTGCTATCGCTATCAATTGCATGGAGAAGAAGGACGAGAGGCCGGTTTAATCGCATGGAAGCGGACGGCTTCGTCAATCACGTCGACTAAGAAGACCTTCAAACGCGGAGGAATAGCGATGCTACAGAACAACGATTGGATACCTGACGTCGCAGGACCAGACGAGTTTCAAGAACTCAAGACTGACGATTGCATGATCGAGGCCAAGAATAAAGATAACACATCGCTTGACAGCAGCAAGAAAACGTTCAAGAGAACATCGTGAATCTAACTCTGGCTCATCGGGTTCTACCTTCAGCGAAGAGAGACCTTGGGAAAAGGCAAAAGGGATCTAATGGTCTTCCTTAAAGCCCACAAGGATGAGGTACGAAGCACTTAGTTTCAAAGATCTGAATATGTCAAACCATGTACTGCACTTTATGTATGATTACTACTTAGAATGGAATTAGCTGAGGGACAGAATTCGATTCCTTGATGAACACTAAAGACGCCTGCATGAGAGAATAGCTCAAGCCTTGAATGCCTGTCTGCAGATATTATTAAATGGCGATTTGCAATCTTTCTCCCGAGGTTATTTCAGAGTTGGCTGCTGACTTCTGTGCGGTAATACTGGGCTTGATTGCTAACTACTACATACATCTTAGTGTACATATGTTCTGTTTCACTAGAAGACTAATGTTGTCAGCATATGTAGAGCTTTCCTGATTACTCTCTTGGCGTGGAATACGGTGGTAAGCTGGTCATCGAGTTGTTGAAAATCTTGTAGAGTTACTTAGCAATCTGTCAACTAGTTCTGTTATCTAGTGCTCTGTCATCTGTCAGCTAGTTCTGTCAGCTAATTCTATCAGCTAATTCTATCAGCTAGTCATGTCATCGAGGCAGGTCATCGAGTCCTGTCACCCAGTCTTGGTTGATTATTTCTGGTTACTATTTCTGTCAACTTGTTCTGCCATCTACTATGGTATTTGGGGAATCAATGAACGCGATCTTCAAACGTAGAGAGATCGATTGGGCAATTAAACCCTGGCTGTGGCAACAGTTCCCCAATTACCATAGTAGTCCTGTCACCTAGTCGTTCTGTCACCTGGGCCTATCTAGGCATGTCATTGCCAGAAGATTATACCATGCGCGGTCAATTATACAGCTAGCATTACTTTCCCAAAACGTGGTTCGAAGATGCAAAGGTCGAGCGTCGGCTGGAGCGGCCATCAATGACTGCGCTGCGTATGCATATAAATGCTGTGGCTTGGGATTTGGTTTTTCGCATTTTTGTTACTCACCCTGTGTAAACCTAATTCACCCATTCAATCGATGGATACGTTTTTAATCGCGAAGCATGGAGCTGAATTTCTTGAAGGGTCAGAACTGGGGAACGGGATGTGATTTGAGCAACCGGTCTCACAAGAGCTGAGGAGAACTTCGAAGCAGTGAGAGCTTTGGTAATGAAGGCAGTTGGGTGCATGAAGTGAATTGTTTGCTGGGTGACGTTAACCAGGTGCTATGTAGAAGTACTAATACAGAAGTAGGAGGTTGAAGAATAGGTCTAGTACGGCTTTAGAGATGATCAATCACAGATTCCACTGCATCTAAAAATGATCGCTTGCGGTGACCTTGGCTTCTAGTATGACATGGCTGCAGGTGGTTGTAAGGAGAATCCGAAAGATAGAGTATGTATTCCACCCTCAGTAATATTGAGCAAACGATTGAGAAGAGCTTTGAGGACCTATGAGATCTATACCAGCTTCTTCTGACTACTGCTGTTCAAGGAAGAAGAGAAAATGCTCTGGTCTTGGTCTGAATAGTACACGCCCAATGTCCTCTTAAACTGAAAGCATTGGGAGATGCCATAGCCATCGGTAATTCAAGCAGTTATAAAAGCCATGAACAACTCTCGAGAAATGTTTCGAATCTCACAGAACTATTAGTTCATAAGAACCTGGGCGCGTTGCTGAATGTCTTTGAAAACCATGTTTTCCTTATACACCAGTCCGTTAAGGACTTCTTTCTGCAGAAGGATCCCCTTCAAACAGCTTGAGTGGATCTATTCCTAGAATCTTCCTAGCTAAGAGTTGTATCTTATCTTACGTTCGAGGAATTTGGGCGTCTGGAGAATCTAGAAATCAATATTAGTTTGCCATATTTACCTACGGAATATGTTGTCTCTTAAGCAAGAAGGAATCCAAAAAAAACTAACGATAATTCTTCTATAGCAGGTACATATCTTACGAAAAGAATTTCCACTGCTTGAGTATGCCGCCGTTTACTGGTATACTCACATTGAAACGATAGAGGATATGCAGAGTTAGTTTAGTCTTTTGAGAGAGCTTCTTCAACTCGACACAACCAATGCACAAGTGTGAATGCAAGTCAACTTCGACATCTCTGACATCACTTACATCGACGGAATACCTTCTCGGCTTAGTGAAGTCGCACTCAGATTCGATATTGACTGGCTGACGAAACTTCTAATAGGAAAGATAACTTTTGAATTGAAAGATGGTTTTGCATCTAACTGTTTAGCAGAAGCTGTGAGAGGTGAAGGGAAAGTTCTGGCGGTCTTGCTCAAGCATCCAAAGGGTAAGTCATTAAGGATAGAGGAAAGAGTAGTTAGTTACACAAATTGCAAGAATATTATATAAGAATGTGATGGAGCTACTGCTAGACCACCGTGGAGAGGAAGTCAAGATCACTGAAGAGGTATTTCAAGCAGCGGCTGCAAATAAGAGTAGTGGTGAAATGGTGATGAAGTTACTATCAATATACTGTTTCAAGACCGTCGGAACATCATAAAACTTCCACGATAGATAACAGGTACATCAGGCGGCCGAAGCCGTGGGACAGTGGTTGAAGATGGCGCGTATAGATATCATAATCCCTTTAAATGACAAGTGACGAATACTAGCAATTACATAGACCTCCGCTGCGTGAAGGCTTTTAAGGGCAAGCTGCCCACATTCGTCATTGGGGAATGGGCAGTTCTGGCCAGGCTGAAAGTGATGGTGCTGATTGAAGTGACGTTGCAGCGAATGGTTACTGCAGAAGATATGTTGTCGTTCACGTAGGCACAGCGCGGCGTCGCTGAGGCAATACAGACATTGGAAAGGCCGGCATTGGAGTGGGAATTGACATCCAAGTGGGGCGTAATCTGAGCATTCCAATTTGATATCAACATCAGGCGTGTCATCATCCGACGAGCTTGTCGCAGTATTGTACTTCCACGATTGACGGGGTTTTCGAGGTCGTTCCTGGCGAGTGCACAGGGAGAGAGACCAAGTGGCCTTGAGTGCCCGTCCTTTCTCGTTAAGAATGCGATCGCGGATCTGCTCGTAGAGGTCTTGCCGATGCTCGCGCAGCTCTTGGATGCCCGCATCCTGCCGTAAGTGCTGTAAACTTTGGAGGGAGGGTCCGCGAGGTCGACGAGGATCGATCCGGCTCATCCGGTGAGAAGCGACGATCAAATCCCTTGTGGTGCCTCGATAAGTCGCTCGCGTGTCGTAACAATTATTCGGGAGAAATAATTCCGCTGGAAGATCATCGAACGTGCGTGGTCGAGCACCAGATTGCGCACCGTCTCGTTCGAGTTGGTGTCGTCTATCTCAGTCAGTTAATCACCACCTAAGTCAAATTCTGCGAGGCTCACCGTTGATCGCGTTACCCGCCGCTCGACGGAGGCAATAAGTGGTTAACACCTACACGAAGCCGGCCTCTTCTCCCAAACGCTTCACCCATTCCTGAACTCGGCTATAGGGGAGGGGCTCGCATGGCTTTTGACCCTTTCCTCGATCCGAACTGCTGGATGCGCGGAAGACGGGCTTGTCCTTTATTTCATCGTGCCACTGGATTGGCTGGCAGTTCAACCCAGGGTGTACCCCGAGCGTAAATACTACTCGGGGGGTGGTGTCGGGAAACCGGAAGGCTTCGTCATCGCAAGCAAGGGCAACGATATGGGAGACTAGGCAGAAACATGGGATTGTTGTCCATAGTATAGGTTTTGCTGCGTTGGGGTCAGTATCTCTGAGCGTAGAGAGAGGGTTCCCACTCACTCACCGGTTTTTTTGTCCTGTTTTAGCCGGGGGCACGGGCCATAGTTCTACCAAAATGGTCACGCTCACGTGACCGTGACCATTTTTGGGCGCCACACCTCCTTCCACAAAAACATGATGAAAGTGTTTTCATTAAAATGTGATGAGTAAAAACAGATAATATTCTAGTTATTAACATGAAATTTTAGCACACCACTTTAATTGCATGCTTGTCCGTAGAGGATACCTGAGCCTGGCAAGTGAATTCTGTAATACACATCCTCCTCCCCCAACGAGCTTCTTATATCTAAAAGTTGAGGGCTTTGCTGGGAGAGTACTCGTCGCGAGAGCACCCGCCAGAGGAGTAGATACTTATATACTTCACACCTGATCCTATTCGATCACAACTTAGACGTCCTTAACGAATAGTAGGATGTCTAAAGCCATTGACACCGCGTTCATCAAACTGATGAGCGTTGAAACCGCGGCTTCCAAGTTTTCGGCCTCAGCTGCGGATGGCAACCGTATTATACCCCCCAAAACGAAGGACAAGGTGAGGGACACTCACATCGGACGCAAGGAGGATGACCGCAAGAACGGGAAAGAGAACCATGTCTGACTCCGTTGGCGAGTGAAGACTGCCGCTCTGGCCATTCAACTTGATGTGCCTACCAATATATGGTTCGCGAGATAAGTGCAATCCTAGCAGTTAAGAAATCCCCAGAAGAGAAAAGGGCGGTTTTGAGTATACAAGATTCAGTGGGAACTCCTCAGTTTGATACCCTTCAGGCCGTCCGTAAGGTTATGCTCAACTTCGTCCGTGTCTTTCTTCAATTTGAATTGGAGGGACAATTCCTGCATATTCTCTGGCCGATGACCATTCAACAACTTCCTTTTGATATTGGCTTTGAAAACGCTTGTAACAAGCGCCTGGAAAGTTCACCACCTCTGGCTCCGTACCGCCATTCCCACTATCCGCATTAGAAGAGTTGGCTGTATGCGGGATTGGGAAGCTTACTGATAGTATGGCTTGCCAAGCAGTCTGACCATTTATCGGATTCATTTTTCCAGCACATATTTGATATCGTAATTGTAGAGCGTCACACCCTCTCTGTCCATGTAATCCTCGGTATCAGCTAGAGTCTTGCATCCGAGGAAATCTGGAAGCCGGTCACCAAAGGGTGTGCATCACCCCTGAAGTCAATGCCATCTATTAGTACGCAGAAGATTCATCATCTATCCAAAACTACCAAGACGAGAAAATCGTTGGAACAGTGATGTAGAAACCACGAACGACCGCATAGTATTCGGTATTCTTCTGTTTTGGCACTCTGCGTGGGCCATCAACACGTCTTCGAGTCGTTCTTCTGCGCCTTGAGCTCTGGATTGCAGATAGCAGGATAATCTGGTTGTCGGCGAAGGCGCGAGTATTTGACGCCTGCAGTCAATGAGGATGCAAGGTGCGGGGACGAGCGACTCATAGAATGGCCACCCATATATATGGGCGCGATTTCATCAGCAGCTGATTAGACCAACGCATCATACATCAGATACAGATGCAGCAAAGAGTCTTTGCCGGTCAAATCTAGAAGCCTTCATCTCTCTATCAAGATAGTGATACTCTATTGACTACGTGATCTCAAATCCTGCATATCGAGGTTACCGATGGCTTTCGATAAGAGCCAACCGGGCAACTTAGTACCCAGGAGGCATCAGGCGTGCTAAGGACGGATTCGACGATATTTACGGCGTGTTCTTACTGCACATAGCTTTTCCTCTCAAATCAGTTGACTTCGTTGGTTCTGCGCGACGAGCGAATCAGCTGGGTACACATGGCTTGGCCCGCCTGCTCTGTATATGCATTCGAGAGACTGCACCCTCCCATTTGTCCCACCAAGACTGTAAGAACCGTTTAGGAGACTAGATTCTCTTCATATCCATGGCCGGTCAACAAGCTATGCTACTCCGTGACAGATACGGTGAATATCGGAGGCTTTCGAGAAGAAAGACGGAGACATCGACGCTGTAAAAGAGCAGCGACTCGAAGAAGCTAACAGGCTTGCAAAAGGTGCATTGACTTTGGGGAAGCAAGTTTAAAGCTTTAATATATCCTTATTTTAGCATAGTTCCCGGACCTTTCGAGGCTTGCAGAAAGTCGATAGTGGCAGTAAGAGAACACCTCGAAGCTGCGTATGGGGAGCACGAAGCCGGGGCCGAGCGGATCTGTGCCTCTACCTACACCTCCAAGATCTCCAGCTATATCCAGGGTCTCAACGGGATCATCCGTTGCTATTACGCCGGTGGTCGAAATAACAGACTCTCAAGAAGTTGCGGACATTCGCACCTCTCTCCGAAACCATGAGTCCGAACTTGAGGGCACACGAATGGAAGTCCAGGATCTCCATAAGCAGTGCCGGAAAGCGTCCGAAGACTATGCAACACGGTCTGCAGAGATGATGAAAAGAACCTCAAGAGGTTTGAGAAGCGAGAAGAGAAGCTTAAAAAGCTGCTGGAGCAGAAGAACTGGGCAATTGACGAACTTCAGGAGGAAATCGAGGTGTGGGAAAACTCAGGGAGAAGTTGGCTGAGGTGGAAGGAAGAGACAAAGCAAGGGAAGCTATACCGACTAAAACAGAGAAAGTACACTTCCCGCTAACCAAGAGGAAGGGGAGGGCAAGATCAACAAACCTGCAAAGCCTTTTTTCCAGACTTGCAAGGGATTTTGCCGATATGCAGGAATCGTACGGCCGTATGAGTCATGTTGTCGTGCGAATAAAGCTGATATTGACAAGGCGTCAGAGCAGATAAATATTGCCAAGGCAATGTTAGAAAAGGCAAGGGAAATGTGTGCCCAAGGGTTTGATAATGCAGACAATTAAGAGATCGCCGCTATTAAAGCTGCTATGGTTCGTGGCTCAGAAGGGATTGCTACCTATTCCGGTCATTGCTATTTTGCATTAACCAGGTGACAGTTTGCAATGCGGCATGCCTATGGAATGTGATGGACAGAATCATGTGGCTATCAACGGGGTCACACATGCAAAAAACATGGAAGCTTAGGGATTGCTAAGAACTTCAAACGAGCTTTATCATTCGATCAAAGTAGAGATTAGAGACTTGCATTGCTGTCTAATTTTAGATTAGACAGCGACGTGATGATGGCTATGATTGTTTCAGGTTTTGGGCGGGAGGGTTGTGTGGGATGAATGTTTCTGGAATGGGCTCGGTTGATCCCTGACTTGCGGAGAAATTGGTTTTGAAAACACATGTAACGTCGACGCATTACTTTCAAACAGCGGTTGCATACTGCGCTTCTGACCCAGCCCATCGCTCAAATCCGTACGGTCATGTTGTTTTGCATTCTCCTTCCGTCCTCGTCTTATGCGCATTCTTATCGCAGAACCGACAAATATCAGACTGTTCCAAATCAGATTCCAAATGAGGCACCTGTACGGAAGCAGAAGCTAAGGCGTGATACGAGTCTGGTGAAGAGCCGGGCGAATAGTCGACGTTCGGGTGCCTGAAATCTTTGGTCGTGCAACGACTAGAAGACGGGTTACGGTGGCGGCGGCCTGGTGCTGACACTCAAAGTCTCAGTATATCCGGGAGATTGACGAATGCTCGTCAAAAGACAGCTGGGGGGTCATGTCAGCGGCATGATGCTTTGTCTGAGGTGTTGAAGCCTTAACCAAGGGTACAAGTCATTGGTCAGCTTGACAGCTTTACAGCTTTGTAGTATCTTGCCATCTTTATCGGCGTGATGACGTGCTATGACGGGGTTCGTAGTCCTCGATCTAGAGTGTGCAGTCATTGATGACTCACCAATATCGAGCTCAAGGAGCCATACGTACGATATGCACTGCGAGCCCTCGCAAGAGTTGATCAAGCCTGATTATGGGGTGACTATCTTCGTCAAGAAGCTGACCCCATACCTTTTCCAGTATAGTCGCCCATTGACCCGTCGAATGCCTTAACGAACCTCTCGCTCTGATACGCTCGAGTCGCTCGCTGCGCTTTGAGAGGATATCTGATGAATATTCTGACTCCGAATGCGGCGAGATGTGACTTTGATATATTGAAGGAGGTATGTATATTCGGCTTTGGCATGTGGGATGATATTCCACAGACGATGAATATTGATAGATGGACGGATTGCTGCACGGATGGTTGAGAAGAAAGGGAGAAGCGCTTGGGTACTGGACCTTGCCCTGATCATTCGTAAGAATGGAAGGTATTATACGACCATCACGAACAATGGCCTCCTACCATAACAGAAATCGTACGTATGAACCCAGTACATCGATCTTGAGCTGGCTCGTACCCGTTGCCTATCAACCTGCTATCCAAAGACTTTAACCACGTCTTTGGTGAAGCCCCGTATAAGCCGGATGTGGAGGACTCGTTGAGATGGTTCGGCTGAGGAAGAGTCTTTGTACGTAGGATTTGCGGGATTTGATATCGCTATTGTAAAGCGAAGCCGATAGAGATCCGTAACCGCTGGATGTAATACGCTTTTGCTATATGATAGGCGGTGGCAATGTTGAGGAAGCCGAGAGAATATAAAGATGTCTATAGGTCTAAGAATGAGAGCCTTGGTCGTGTGTTCCTGTTTTCCACCGCGAGTAGACCGTTCATGAGTGTTCTGAGCCTGATAAGAGCATCCTCGGAGTAGGCGCACCGTCTGGATTAGTGGTTGACCTGCCAATTGTGCTAGATGACTCGTTGAAGGTCTTGAATTATTTCGACTTGCCTTGGCTGGGGCTGGTAGGAGTGTTACTGGTAGAAGCTGTACTGGACTGAGTATTTTTGACGGCTGTGGTGTAGGAAATTGTGCTCCGAGATGACTGGCAGAGGCAGTACTGGGAAAGCCGATACTGCAAAAGACAGTACCAGGTAAGACGTACTGTCAAAGCCAGTATTGTGAAGGCCACTACTGTAAAAGACGGGTACCAATTCTGTCAACTGGCAGAGCAGTGCACTTGGCTTGCTATCTAATTTTAGATTAGGCAACGAATCTAAAGGGCGATGATGATGGAGATGGTGGCTGAGATTGTTTCAGGTTTTGGGCCAGAGAAGCTCTACACTCTATTCAGGGTTTTAATTGCTGGCGCGCCACTAAATTTTAGCTGCATTAGGCTTATGTCTAACCGAATATGATATAGCTTATACGCATAATATCTACAGTCTAAAATTTGGTTTGCTTCTCCTCTGCAGCAATAACGGCCTCGCATCGGTCATGCATCGAATCAATAAGCTCCTCCAATTGCTCGGATATGACTGCATCCCAGACTTCCCTCACTGCTTTTCTCAGAGTATTGTAGGAGAGCTTGTCCTGATCGCCATAATGCTCTTGTATTCAGTCCTTCATTATGTTTCATACGGCTTCGATGGGATTCAAATCGGGTGAGTATGAAGGCCAGTCTATAACGCGTTAGAAGGCTCTGTAGAAGGTTTCGAAAGCTCCATATTGATAGGTAGATATGTAGATGGATAGATGAGTAGGTAGGAAGCTGAATAGGGAGCTGAATAGAGCTGAATTTGGAGGTCGGTATTTGTGTGGCTGGAAATTGGTCAGATATTTTGAATATACTCGATAAGAGCTAGTAGGGGTCATTTTAGCGTGCGCTAACAATTAAAACCCCAGATACCGTAGTACTCGTAGAACTAAGCAGCTATGACTCATCCTTGTTTCAACTCCTAACTTCTTATTCGACCGATATAGCCTGCGGTCAGGGATCCCCCAAATTTGAAACACAAATTGAACAGTACTGCTTACAATTAGAGCTGTGGGATTAACCAGACCTTATCCAGCTATTCTGAACTGGCTGCGAGGTTCGGTGGGCGCTAATTCAGAGTGGTGCATCTCGCCAAGACATTTCGCGCCGTTGGCCACACCATCTTCCATCAACCGTGCTATTTCACACCAGCGGCTACATAAAGGTCTGCCATCTCATTCCAATCGACATGGCCCGCTGTCAAGCAAAATCAAACATCAAATCTAATCGGCGACAACCTCCAGAACCAAAGGATCAAGGTGAAGCATCTGGGGTTCGTACTTCGGGTGTCTGAGCTGATCATCTGTAGGGAAGCGGCCCCAAGGCATCAAGAAACAGCAAACCCTTCGCAAAAGCCCACGTCTACGACAGTCTCACAAGCAGTTCTTATCCAAAAGCAATCATATCCAGGGGGTGCAGGCACCTCTCTCCCCTCCAGCAAGCAACATCTCCGACAGTAGAAAAGTATGTGCCTTCATTGCTTCTCTTACCATGCCGCAGCCCTGACCTAGTCCAGGCACAACAGAGTCCGCAGTTCCTTCCAAAACCATCTGCATCCTCTCGAAAACGGAAACAAGGGCAAGAAAAACAAGAAGCTGCAAATCTTTCTCCTCCAATCCGAGACCTGCCTCCTACGAAGAGACCACGGACCTCGCCTCCAAGCTGCACTGCTGAGGTAGGACTGAAGGGGAAGGAGAAGAAGGAAAGGGCGAGCGACGACATCAATAATAAGAACGCCGACCAGCTCGAATATTGGATCCTGACGGAAAGGTGGCCTAAGGAATACTTTGAACAAGACAGCCAGGTCAGGGAAGACCTTGAACAGGACAGCTGGTTGGAAGATCAAATGGAAAGTTCTACTCAGGTTGTCAAGTACGTGGAGACGAACGGTTTGAGATTACCATGTCCCATCAGGAAAGCTCTGACCGCACTCCGTCGGAAACAGTCGAACTCGAGCTTGAATGACTCTAGCGACCAAAAGAACCGGGAGAGCAAAAGTGCTCCATACCGAAACACACGTTATACCACATTACTTGAGGGCAAAGGAAGCTATATGCGTAAATCGAAATTGGGTATTACGAACGCAAGCAGAACCCTCTATCAGATCTTACTGGATTCGGAGCAGACTGTACCTCAGGACTCGTTATTTCATGATGATCTTTTCGACGAGACTTGCGAGAGTGTGTTAGATAGAAACGAAGCTATGATTGTTCGGGACATATCTCCGTTAATATGTCCGCCTGCCCAAGTCCTAAGGATCTACGGTGCCAAACATCTCAAAGATCTTATTGAAAGTGTCAACGAAGGCTGGACAGGCAGCATAGCGGTGGAGGGTTCACTGCCAAAACCGGACTACTCTGTTGGATTCAGGCGGTCTGCCTTTACCGACGAGCAGCTCAAGAAGCTCGATCCGCTCATTGGCAGCATCTTCGATAACTCCTTTTTCGTCGCAACCTACCGGATGTACTTCCCTTTCCTTACCTGTGAGGTGAAGTGCGGTGCTGCAGCGCTTGACATCGCCGATCGACAGAACGCTCACAGCATGACTGTTGCCGTGAGAAGTGTCGTCGAGCTCTACAAAGCTGTAAAGCGCGAGAAAGAGCTTCATCAGGAAATCCTTGCCTTTTCTGTCTCACACGATCACAGGTCGGTGAGAATTTACGGCCATTACGCTATTATTGAGGAAGACAACACTACCTTCTATCGCCATCCAATCAAGGAGTTCAGCTTCACAAGCGAAGAAGGAAAGGACAAATGGACGGCGTACAAATTCACCAAGAATGTTTACAACATATGGATGCCAAGTCATCTCAAAAAAATCTGTTCGGCCATTGATGAGTTGCCGCCTGATATAAACTTCGATCTCTCACAGTCAGCTTCTTTCTCACAATCGGGTCCTCGGAGTTTTCAGCAGTCTGACGCCGAGTCCACATTTACGGAGGAAGATGACAGCCAATCAAGCGCTGCGGGCTCGCAAAAAGTTACACCGACCACCTCCTTTACTCAAACAACCGAGCGAGCATCTAAGAAGCCAAGGAATAGCGGGCTGCGGGGACAGCAGCGTTGATCTGCTGCAATGAAGTTGGCGAAGTCTGGCAATCTGTAGACGTAGTAGTATGTGTTGGGCGGGCAACTACTCTCTTCAATGGGCATCTTTCGGAATGTTTGATCAATAGAGGTATCTATAACTAGGATACTAAGAATACAGAAGGAAGCAAAGGGTTTCGAGCTGTATAAGTGTATAGTAGTAGTAGGGCGAAACAAAGAGCCGAAGCAGGCTTGTACCGGAAAAACGTCCTAGCAGATTCTGATCCGGAACATCGTTGTGCCTTCTGAATCCCTCGGGTCAATTCAATCCCAACACACTTCGTAACAAAAAGCGATCGCAGTTACAAGGCGTGACAGCAAAGCAGATACCTCAACAAGATAATTTCAGTGATTGCGGTTTGTTTCTGCTTGGGTACGTGGAGAAATTCCTTGAGAGCCCAGAGAAGTTTGTTGAGAAGGTCGTAGAACGAAGGGAGAAGGTCATCGACAAGCAGCAGAAAGAGCCTGCGTCAAATCCGTCTGGCGATCCCCTTTAAATCCGATGAGACGAAACGTCAAGATGAAGAACGATGTATCTCTCTGTCCTGCCCGAGCTTGGAGAATTGTGCGGAATGGCGAGAGCTCACCAAATGACGAATTGGGAGATTTCCACATCTGCTCGCGATGAGATCGAAAGAGTCTTGCACCCTCATATATGGGCGCGCGGCGATGGGCCCTCCCTCGCACCCCCAGGTAACGACCTGGGGGCCAGGCATTCAGACCGTCCGGCCTGGGCACGCGGCGATGGACCCTTTCTCCCACCCCCCAGGTAATGATCTGGGGGCCAGGCATTTGGACCGCTCAGCCTGGGCTCGCGGCGATGGATCCTTCCTCCCACCATCAGGTAACGATCTGGGGGCCAGGCATTTGGATCGCCCGACCCCGCGAGCTCGGCGATGGGCCCTTCCTACCACCCTCAGGTAACGACCTGGAAGACAGCCATTTGGACCGCCCGGCCTGGACGCGTGGCGATGAGCTTTTAGCTATGATAGACAAGCACGTCTCTTCGTTCCACTGCGAAGGTGGATGCCATTGTGCATTGGACAAGTGGTGGCACGACGAAGTCTCAGATCAAGTCTGAGCCTGAGATCAATGCAGAATCGAATGTAATCTCAACATCTATCTCCGTCATAATCAGAATCAAGAAGGAAAAAGTAGCAGACGCTTGTCTCCCTTCTGGATCTTCCTGCCGCAGACGAGCCTGAGCCTGAGTCAAGTGTAATGAATAAAAACTGACAGCAAGCCGAAAGAGGAAACATCCGAATCAAGCATCTTTATCATCAACGCAAGTCGAAGAGTATCTATTTTCCTCTCAAGACGAATACGACAAGCATGAATCAGTCTTTCCGCACGTTGCATCAAGAGAAAGAATATTTCTATGGACATCAACGCTGCCGGGTCCTCTAGTTCTCAACAGTCAACAGCGCGTCCGTTTGCGCCTGCAAAGAAACCTTCGCTAAAGAAAGATATCCCTCTTACTACGTAAGTCTTGATGCTTAGTTCTTAGTCGCGCATAAGAATAAAATAGAAGCTGATGCGGCAACTGGTTGCAACTTACGAACAACACTTACAGTTGGTATGATACCATAAATATGCACGAGTCATTCAGTTGCTCAGACTTGGGAACTCTCCAGTCTAGACCAAAACTGCGAGACTGATGCATGGATTGAGGAAAACCTAGAGCCGTTGTTAGAGAAACTGCGTAAGCGAATCCACGATGGGGAGACTTATGACTTTGTGTTTGGCGTTCTCCTTCGCAAATAAGGTCCTAGAGGACAAGGGCCTCGATTCCATAATCGAGGACGAAACTGTCGAATATCCTTGCGACATCCCTTCCGACGCTCTAGGACTCTATCGAAAATTGGTACGTGGTATTGATACTAAAAAGGGCAAGAACGCCAAAGGCAACAACGCAGGCTACCCGGATAAATATCTCGTCAATGGGCTATGAGGCCATTACAGATCTGTGCGATGAGCGACGGAGCTCACGGTGAGAGGAAATCATGGCCAGCGGGGCAAGTGGGCATATACTCGATTGTCCTTGGCAGAGGCGGTTACTCTGACGTCGACGAGGGCAATATCGTCAGGTACTGTGGGGCGTCGGGCGCGTGTGAAGAAGCCCACGAGGGCGGTGCATATACTTCGGCCTACTCTTCCCCGGTCCAATGGTCTTATGGGAGCCGCTCCCCTTCGCTCCATTGCATGGACTAGAGAAGGCGGAAGAGGCGAGAACCACCGGCGATTAGGATAATCCAAAGCACAGACCTGGCAGCTGGTCAGCTCCACCAGCTTCGTCAGCTTAGCTAAATCGACCTGCCACTACCGGCGCTGCCAAAAAAATATTGAAATTTCAAGCAGCATCTGCGCCGCTGACTTCGAGGGCGAATAAGCATATTGTTTCTTGTTGTTGAGTCTTGAGGAGATGAGTGCATGCTGACATTGTAAGTTGCTCCGAGGCCAGTCACGGACCGCTCTTCCGCTCTTCCGCTCTCAGATCTAATATCAAGTGACATAGCGGGATGGACGTCGCCCTTTCTCGCACTCCAGATAAAGATCTGGGGGCCAAACATTTGGACCGTCCGGCCTGGAAGCACGGCGATGGACTCTCCCTCGCACCCCCCAGGTAACGACCTGGGGGCCAGGCGTTTGGACCGTCCGGCCTGGGAGCGCGACGAAGAACCCTCTCTCGCACCCCCCATGTAACGACCTGGGGCCCAGGCATTTGGACCGCCCGGCCCCGCAAGCGAGTTCGAATCTTGAACGGTTCTTCAATGCTTGGGACTAAGGAATTCAAGCTAGACATTGAAACCTTCGACTATGTCAGCGACTTCACTCCCATAAACTCCCTCGGCGCTTCAGATTCTCTGCCCTTGGGCCATCACCTTCAAAACGGCCCGCGCATATCACAAACATCTAGAGATGTATATTGAAAAGATTGCTGTTGATGTCTAAACTCAAGTCTCAGGCTTTTCATTCAATTCTTTTATCAGGAAATCGAGACTTCTTTGCTTAGAACGCGGTCTTAAGATTCAAAAGATTCTTCACGAACGACTTATTCTTTCATCTTCAGTTCAGTCTTTTCTGTTGTTCGGTAATACTTGTAATTATTTGAAGCATTGACAATGCTTTAGATTCAAATCAAATCCAGACACTAAGAAAGTAGTTTAAATAGATAGATTTCTAAGATCTGCCATCTTGACACGCTCAGGCAATAGATTCGTGCCTTGAGCATAAGTTTGCCTTGAAGAAAGTATCAGGATTTGTCTTTGGCTCCACTTCCCGTTTCGGGGGAGGTCTATGACGATGTGAAACTCATGCACGCTGGGCCAGAGGGCTATGTTGTCGTCATTGTACGCTCCAAGAAGTCCAAGAAAGGTGTTGATCGGATCGACTATATACGGTGCGATCGTGGGGGAAAAGCAAGTCTAAACTCAGCGGGTTTTGGAAGACGTCTCCACAGCGGCATATGGCTTATGGAGTGTCCTTTCAGCGCCGTCGGCAAACGGAACAAGAAGGATGGCTGGTATCTTGAAGTCATACGAAACGGGAAGCCATGACAGAGGAGGTTCGGGAATCAATAAGTTCTCTTACCAAAGCCGGAGCCAGGACAACGCAGGTTATCACTCATCTTCGGCTTGGTGCTAATCAGAAAAACGCTTTCTTCACACGACATGACGTCTAGAATGTAAAGAATCAGCAGAGAAGACAAGCTCTTGGCCTTTCAAATCCTGTTCAGGCCCTTCTTCACAATCTGGAACGCGACTCCTGGTTCTGGCAGTACGAAAAGGACGAGCTCGATAGGATCACCAAACTCTTTACAAGACCAATCCTTACAAAATGCCACTGCTGGTTATCACCGGAGTCACCGCTCTGAACACCTCCTTCTTCGTTGGATTCTGCTTCATGGCAGCCGAAAAGACAGTGGACTATGTGTGAGTTCTAAAGCAGCTGAAGCTTCTGTATACGCTTGATCTACCTGATCCGGCAGTGATCTTGACTGACTGCGAGCGAGGTCTGATCAACGCTCTGCGAAGTGTTTTTTCGTGAGAGTTCACATCTGCTGTGTATTTGGCACATTGACAAGAATGTTCTAGCCAACTGCAGAAAGCATTTTGATACTGAAGAAGCCTGGCAAACATTCTACAAGGCATGGCATCTGGTCATGTATGCTAAGACCGAGGCGGAGTATCAATTTCAGTGGACCGACCTTCAGGAAATCTACGACACAAGCCATGAACGAGCAATTTCCTATCTAAAGAACGATCTACTGCTGATCTACAAGAAGAAGTTTGTTAGATGCTGGACCGATCGCAAATTACACTTCGGCAATCACGCTACTTCTCGTGGCGAAGGAAGCAATGCGACTCTGAAGCGTGAGCTTTCATCCTCCATCGGCGATCTGAAGAGCGTTGTAGATAGTCTAGAGCTATTGCTTATGAACCAACGTCATGACTACATTGGAGCCATTCAGATGGCGAAGACCAGACTTCCTTTTCGTCTACGAGCTTCGATACTACGCGATCTTGTTGCTCATGTGACTCCATTTGCTTTACACAAGGTCATGGAACAGTACAATTTGATCACGATCACCGAAGAACCTTTGTCACGATGCACCAACGTCTTCACCAGGACCCTGAGCTTGCCATGCGCTCATAGAATTCAACGACGCATTTACGATACAGCAGGAGGTGGAGTTTTGAAGATAGAAGATATACACCCGCACTGGCGCTTTGAAGGCTCAGCTGTGAATTTGTCGGTTGATTCTTCTGAATTTACTCCTGAAGCTACTCCTGAAGCTACTCCTGAAGCTACATCTGAAACATTCGATGCGGAAATGAACTACGATATTCCTACATCCTCCTTGTCGAACTTGTCAGATCCACTTTTACAAGTTCAAAACCCCGCTGTTATTCGACCAAAGGGTAGACCCGTAGGAGCAAGAGGACGACGAGGCGTTAGACGTCAGCAAGAGTTCGAGGATTCTACACAAAGAGAGTTCTCACAGTATGAACTTGTACAGATGGACGCGGAACAACAAGGGCAAGGGCTACAGCAGGGGGTGACGCAGGGGCGGGGTCGAGGTCTCACACGGGCAAGGGGTGGAGGGCAGCGAGGTGGAGGGCAGCGAGGTGGAGGGCAGCGAGGTGGAGGGCAGCGTGGTGGACGTGCTGCCACACCCCCTTCCATCCAAACGGATGCAGGCCTGTTTGCAGCGTTTCATATGTAGCGAAGAAGGTGCTGAAACAGCGATATTGAAGCTCTTTAAACAGTGCAAAACTACTGTGGAGAGATTGCTTGAAATCATATGTAGACACTTGAATTGCCTACTAAATTTGGTGTGTTTCTGAGTGATGCGCAATGGAAAGTTCAGGTTTCCCCGAGGGGGTGTACATGTAAGCAAAGGGGGGTGTACATTTAAGCAAAAGGGGTGTACGGGTAGGTGCTCCCTTAATATATAGTTCTTTGGGTGCGGGGTGAATGCCAAGAATCATTCATCTCAAGTGTCACGCAACTAAGGTATTGGAAGTTTCAGTAAGCAGTTCTTCGAATTGGAGCAACCCAGGCTTTGTGGCTTGGGGCGGGGCACGGGTAGAGCTGGGGCCCGCTGGTGAAGTTTTCGTCTTTCACCTCCTACTTCCGTAGACAGCCTCCTAACAGCAACAACCAAGATCTCATATTTCAACATTAGTCGTGTCTGGCTGTTCTTTCCCTTTGTCAGTACTGAGACCACGGTTCAGATCATCAGATCCTTCATTATGGTAAGTCAGCAAAAGAAGATAGTAATCCTGTTTTCTTTGCCATTGACCTCATACAGAAGAAGCCGGCGCAAGAAGATTCGCTCAAACGCAGTGCCAGTGCCGAAAGTAGTGGCTCTAGATCAAGCAAGCGACGGAAGTCAACAGAGCCATTGGAGACATTCAACATCATTTCTGGCGACTCGGCTGCGTCTCTAAAGCTTCTTGACAGCAAACTCCCAGCTTTATTCTTGCATCCTGACGCCATTGCAAAGGCGATGGATGACTGGAACACTATGTCCACCGAAAATGATTCCAAGGAAAAATCTCGTCAGAAAACGTTCGAAGCAGCTATCAAGCGAGCTACGCTTCGCGCAAACGTCAGCCAGCAGCACGCCGAAGCCAAGGACAAAGAACTCGAAGCCAAGAAGAAAGAACTTGAAGCCAAGGACAAGGACAAAGAACTCGTTGAAGCCAAGAACAAAGAACTCGAAGCCAAGAACAAAGAACTCGAAGCCAAGAACAAAGAACTTGAAGCCAAGGACAAGGACAAAGAACTCGTCGAAGCCAAGAACAAAGAACTCGAAGCCAAGATCAATCAGCTTACAGACTCGGTGGTTCACTAGCTCTGCTGAAATGGGCGCCGCGGTTGCGTTTTGTTTTCATGGTGTTGCGCGGGAAGTCTGGCGAAGCGTATATTTACAGCAGCCGTGATACGTTTCGTTAAAGTTTATCTTCTGTAACCGCTATTAGAATAGCTTAGATTCCAATTAGAACTTTTAGTGAGCGACTCAGCAGTAGCCAGAACTGCAAATTTCTTCAATCCTTTCATTCCCGCATCTGACTCTAACCAGTCCTATAGGGTGTAGCCGTACTCGACCCATGAGTCGATACCTAGAACAAAGGCGTGCGCAAAGGATCATCTCGACATCGACTAAACTGACGCCTAGAACGGTACATTTCGGGACTTTGCCATTAAATGAGGGCAGCTAAGGGTGTGGGCCTTCTTAAAAGAAAAGAGACTCTTACATCACATTGAAGCAGCGATAGGTATAAGTATGTAGATTCTATGAAGGGAGATGCTCAGACGTGTCCGCAAGGTGCTCGACTACGTTGCCTCAGTCCACCGCTAACCTGAAGGGGCTTAGCGACGCTGGCACGTCTGAGAACTGAGGCAACGACTACGAGTACGTAGTAAGTGTACAGAGGTGCTGACTAATAGGCCAGGGCATCACGTGTCTCAGTTTGTTAATGACCGTTAACTACGGAGTACGTCAAGAACTAGTCCTAGCTCGTCCTCTTCCCTCATTTTTACCTCTTGCTGGGTCTGTTTTAGCAGAGGTTAGTCGTTTCTAGAGTCTGGATCAGATGATGCTTGCTCATCAGCGGTGAATCACGCCAGCCGCTTATCCAACGAACCCCTTCCATCCACATCGTACCAGCGCGGTCCAACGCTGCCTTGGCAACCAACGCGACCATGTCGGCTCCGCAAGAGCCGCTTGAGCATTGCGAAGTCTGAGAACCTAGGCACAACGAAGGATGGAGACAGACGTGGAAGAGGAGATGGGGAAGGACGTAGTAGAGTGTGGGAGAGGGGACGGTGAAGGACATAGAGGAGGAGGAAGACCACGGGAAGAACGAGCAGATGGTTGAAGCGCAGGAGGAGACAGAGTGGGAGGCCCAAGCTGAAAGTCTAGAACCGAAACCGATGACCATGATCCACCTTCATCGAAGAAGCATAGGGGACTGGAGAAAGCGACTCTACAGCCTGTATTCAGATTTTACTATAATCGAGCGCTCCAAGACCACGAGAATACTGCAAAGCTCAAATCGGTGGGAGTCAAGGTAGGACAGAACGTGGGCCTCTAGTACAAGAGTGAAGTGGTGTCTGACATTTAATAAATGACCCATACGTCGTGCAGGACGAGGACATCAGGACTAGCGACGAGTGCACTTCTGCTAAGATAGAAAGCATTATGTCTAAGGGCTGTTCAACAAAAGAGCCAAAGACACACATTGCTCGGATCCTAATGCAACCGCCGAATCACTCCATTCTGAATAGAAGTAAAACTCCAATGGCCGGGCCCAGCCCTATCAGCCATATGAATCTCCCCTACTTTCGGATTAGTAATTAGTGTCCAGGCGTACTACTAGTACTACCCTTCCTACCTCCGGGGCAATTCTGGGGGGCCGCTACGCCTAGACACTAATTACTAACCCGAAAGTACGTAGTACCTTATTATCGAGGCTGGCAGGACGTCTTGGGAGCGATCTTTCGGCTTATGTCTCGTCCATGTGTCGAAAGTGCACAATGAGATCGTGTTTAACCCTCCGCCATCTCTGGCGCTCTACGACTCTTTGGATTTTGCTGTCCTTTTCGCTCGTATGGTGCATGTGTTTCCGATATTGCGCGATTGCCTCTGCTCGTGATCCGACAACTTACTTCTTCGATGAGAAGAAAGGATACCAGCGATCGTATTCCATCGAACGCGAGAAGCAAGCTTACGCATATCTTGGGAACCTCAACAACACCGACTCGTCTGGTCCACCACATTCCGAAAACCCATCTATGTGCATCGGGGTGGCCACGGTTGCGCGCCCTTCAAAGGAACAGTATGTCAGAGGTACCGTAGGGTCATTGTTGGAAGGTCTTTCGGACGCAGAGCGTGCCAAGATATACCTCATCTTGTTCATCGCCCACACAGATCCGTCTGTTCATCCGGTCTACCATGAACCATGGCTGAAAGCCATCCCCAATAGGGTGCTGACTTACGATGTATCCAACACTGACTCAGCCCAACTACGCTTGTTTGAGGAAAACTATCATCCGCGGAACAAATCGATGTATGACTACGGTTATCTTCTTAGCAACTGTTTGAAGACAGGTGCGGAGTGGATTACAGTCGTTGAGGACGACGTTATTGCAAGAGAAGGGTGGTATAACTTGACTATGTCCTCATTGCGGAAAATTCAGAATCAGGTGGGGGATGTCAATTGGCTGTATATGAGGATGTTCTACACAGAAGCCCTTCTGGGCTGGAACAGCGAAGAATGGCCGCGGTATCTCGGCTGGTCCTTTCTCCTGTTTGTGGTCTTGCTATCTGCGCTTATTGGATCACGTGCTCGCTTGCCACTCCTGCGACGACATATCTCCAATTTTCATGTCGTCGTCATTTGCTGCTGCTTTCTACCCGCTTTTATCAGCCTTTATTTCATGGCCGGCCGCGTGACCATGCAACCCCTGCCTGCTGGCGTGAGACTAATGTCACGCTTTGGGTGCTGCTCGCAAGGCTTTATATTTCCTCGAAAGGTTGTGTCACAAGTAATTGAAAGAATCAACAAAGCAATATATGAAGACTATTATATCGATATGCTTCTCGAACGTTATGCGGACACGGAAGACTTGGCTCGCTTTGCTCACTTTCCCAGCCTTCTTCAGCATGTAGGCACCAGAAGCTCGAAAGGCTGGGGCTACGACGAACATGCCGGAGAAATACGGAACTTCGAATTCGAGACATTCTCACCATAAGAGATTACAGCAGCCGCTAGGTAATGGCCGACTCTGTGCTTTTGAAATATAACGCCACTAATCAAAGTTGTTCTTCAAATGTAGAATCTGCGCTGATTGATCAGGAAGAATCTATTCACGCGGGACCAAAGAAAACCCTGTAAGGCACGGCAATACGACTTAAGTACAACCACTTCGCATAATCCATCGATCAGTGGCTCGATATATACTCGCTCAATCATCTCCTTTGCCTGAATCAAAAGCACCCCGCCATCATGTTCCTCAACGGACCCTAAACGCATCCTGAACCACGACGACTACACAGTCACCACACCCCCCGAAACAGTCGCCGCCGACCTCCTGAATGACCACGATCCGTTCGGCGGCGCCGAATCCAGCTTCTCCTTGGTCCCCTGTCCTTGATTTGGGTCCATGATCACGCTGCTTCACGGTCAGATTGTGCTGCTCCATCTATCGGGCGTGCATGGAAACCAAAGGCTGGCTCGGATTCCGGAATACTAATTCCGGTAAGTTCCTGGGTCACGATGTGAAAGGGAGACTGTGCTGCTCGGCCGAGCGGCATCAAGGGGGGTGTACTTTTGCGTTAGGATGAGGCCGGAGGGTGGCTGCGTCTTACTAATGACGCATTATGAGAGGCTTTGGCGCGGGGATCAATGTGGAGTAAGGCGTGGAGAAGCTAGCGAAGATTGGTGATGGTGGATCGGATGGGATCGTTCGAGGAATTCGCTAAGGTTTAGTACTTTAGAGCGAGGAACGATGTAGTTCGGTAGACTCGTCGAAATAATAGCTATGATTCCATAATATGAGAGATAACTGGACTTTCGGGCAGAAACTGAATACTGAGCGATCATGATCTAAAAGGGGAAGGCTTTATATTTCTTCTTGTCACTGCTGGTATTTAAACTTCCGTAGACCTTGTAACTTGAGGGTGATAGTCCACTAATCAATAGAGCAGCTACGTCCAAGCTTCTAGTTAGAAAGCCCCCAGTCATCTTCATCCTTAACTGCATGAGCTCTCAAGCTCGGATCACCAATTTCATGGCAGCATGAGCTCTCAGGTCACCAAACTCTATGGCTGCATGAGCGCTTCGGCCACCAATTCAGATGATTGCAACGGCACCGCGATCCTTGGCTGCATGGGCACGAATGCTTCAGCCACCGACTTTGGCTCCATGAGCTGAGATGTTCATAGCGGTCTCACCTCTCTCTCTTGAAGCAGAAAATAAGGACGAGCTTGCCTTCGTTGACGAAGACCATCTTGTAGGCAACGGCGACCGCCTGTGTCCTCGAATTGGAGTCTCTGCTACCCTGTAAATAGAACGGTATGAACTTCTCTGCACCCTTCGCTACGTACTTTCCGTCTCCGTGCTTTACACCCTTCCTGCTCATATTGGTATGAGGGTCAGAGCGAATATGTGCATATATTGACTATCTAGTAGGTGAATTACGGAGGAAGGAAGAAGTGAGAGGAAGGATAGATACCACTAGCACCAAGCAGCTTCGGCCGGAGCGGAAATAACTAACCACCGGGGTATATGTATGTGCATACGTACCCCGTTTCCAACACTCCCTCGAAGCTATCCAGACCTTCCACTGACTGTATATCCATGCTCTTTTACTCGCCGGTGCCATGCTCGGCGAGGATAGCTTCATTCGTTCGAAGCTAGTCCCATGACTGACCTAGACTAGACCTTAGGAATTTGCCTCCGTCCAGGGGCTTAGTTAGGCCGTCGGCCACATTTTGATCGGTGGGTATGTATTCCAATCTGATTGCTCCCTCTTCTACCTTGTTCCGGACATAGTGATACGACGTATCAATGTGCTTGGCCTGGGGGTGATGACGGGATTGCTACCCATTTCTATAGCCGCTTTATTGTCAGCTAAAATGGTGGTTGGGTTCCCATCCGAACCATCATAACCCACCTCTTTCAATGCTTGAACCAGGAAGGTTACTTCTTTGGCTGCATTGCATTCACCGACGACGTACTGACGCATTGCTGACGTTTGAAGCTGGTCCGTTCCATAGAAAAAACATATAGCCGGATATGGATCTTCGGGAATCCAAGCAATCTGCATGGGCTGAATCGGTATATCCAAAGAATTCAGCTCCCCCTACTCCCTCCACTTTGGAAGGTCCATATCGAAGCCCCAGCTCAGCAGTACCGGCCAGGTATCGAATAATTTGCTTGACAGCTAGGTCATGGTCGGGGGCAGGATTCGCCGAATATCTGCTGCATGTGCCCACTGCATAGACTATGTCTTCCCCGGCTTCGGTGACTACCTCGTCCCATTGAACGTGACTAGATATTAGTACCTTCTTACCGTCCCACAAGCGAAATTGGTGGCTATGTAGAGTGCTTAGTAGAGAGTCATGAGGGGAGCCATGAAGGGAGCCATGGAGGGAACCATGGAGGGTATTCGGTAGGAAGCCATGTACGTCCGTAGGGAGCCATGTTTCAAGCATGTTATGCGCTCGACCGACGCGTAAAGCACGTAGGGTGTTCGACAGGGAGTTTGATGTTGAGCCATGGAGGGTGCTTTCTATAGAGCTAATTAGCATATGCTATGAAGCATGCATGGAGCATACTACGGAGTGAGCCATGGAGTAGTCTACGTCGCATAAGGATGGGTGCTGGCGCGGGTGCTGGCGAGAGGGTGCTGGCGAGAGGGTGCTGGCGAGAAGGTGCTGGCGAGAGGGTGCTGGCGAGAGGGTGCTGGAGGGAATCCGCATGTGCTAGAAAGTATGAGGCACCTTGTGGGGCCAGCCTCGGGCCGGATATCAGCCCACAAAAGCTGGAAGGTGCTAGCGTGCTATTCTAGCCTAAGGTACTTAGTTCCGGCCTCTACCCGGATGATCTCTCTGAAGAACCTTGTCCTTTCTTCTACCTACCCACCCGTGCCACCTACCCAACCCGACGCACGATCCACTCCTTTGGAATGATGTGCCACCTGCTACGGAATAGTGACAATCCTTCAACATCCAGAAACAACCAAGACTCGTCCAACACTTAGGACGAGTTCTTCATCTCATTCAGATATTTCACCTATTCATACGTCACCATTCTTTGAGGCCGTGGAGTTCCGCCGACGTTCTGCTTCAGCGCCGCTTTTCTTTGATCTTCACCTGAGCTTGATTTGTTGGGTCAACTATCGACGGATTCATCGCTTCGCGGGCGTATCCGTGCCCCCCACTTTCGCTCAGTTCTTCGCTTTTTTCGCACCCGTCGCGCTGCACATATTTGCCGCTGTTCATCACGACTTTGCGTATTCCTTTACGCGTGTCCGGGAACCCTTACACGTACGAATTCTTCCTTCGTACCCATCAAGCGTTGACGTTCCTACTTGGGTATGTGCTCTGACGCCATTCGATTTCCAAATCGTTCGTCAATCAGGTCCGTCTCTATGTCTCGGCTGGAATCTTTGGCTTCACATCTGTGGTTCAGCTCTTTGCGACTTTATATCAGAACAGCGTGGTTTGGGACCTTCCACGAGCAGTTATTATCAAGGCTGGCGACGGCTTCGTAATAGGCCTCATCGTTCAGGGCAAATTCAAGGCTGATTATCAGGACAGTATATCAACTTATGAATTCTTTGTGCAAAGTCATCCGTTCATAGTGACGTCTTGCGAGGAAGGCAAACGGAAGGGTTCACCTTCAGTCTTCAGCGGCTTGCCAGGTACGAAAGCGGATCCGATGCGAGCGATTTCCGTCTGGCATTGTTCACAGGTTCCCATGGGGCCAGCGTTCCTCTGGGGGGATTTGGAAGAGTTCTCATGGTCGCTTCGGTCTTTGGCCCAATTGCCATACCTACGAGAACCGATGAGGCACCAGCGCAAGGAAGATGCACTGAATGACAGCTACATACGTAAACTGCAAATTTCATCCCGGGATTGATATCACTAACCCGTCTAGATCTCACGCATCTCCATCTACTACGCGTCCGAACTCATTGAGCTTGGCTCCTTAAATGAGGGCCAACATCGGCGAGTCTCTGCTCACAAGTGGACGGTGAATCTGAATGATGTTTTACGAGCTTAAGAGAGTATAAATCGAATACGTCAGGACGCGATGCTTACAAAGATGGAAAAGGGAGGAGAATATTGGGATGAAGACATGCTCGTGGACGGAGTTCTTGAATGCTGAGCGGGAAGAAGGGCGGTAAAATGCTTGTCATGGGTAAAGCTCCTTGCCCGGTCGACCATGATGATCTACTGATGGACACCGAAGTTTCTGGATCTCAGGAAATTCGAGATGATTTGCGAAGGCTTGTGCGATGATATTTGAGCGTTTGCCTCCGCATAGATAAATTTCAAGTATTCCACCCAGCCACGAATAGGGGTTTCCTTCGACAACGCAAGATCTTTTAGATGGTCAACGAATCGGCACTGTTGTAAGAGACTTCCGGTGTCAGTAGCAAGTGTGTTTCTGAATTTCCTTTTACCTCCCTTTGGAGTAATGAGCCCCTTGACACCATCAAGGTCTCCCGTTGTGATAGCGTCCGAAAGTTCGACGTATTGGTTAAGGAAAGGCCCACAATAAGCACATTGAAGTGTAAGGATCATAACGTGATATATCTCGTCCTTCTCATCTACCTCAGGCGGACTAAACATATTTGCTTCGGTAAGTCCCCACATTATCTACGCACAAAATCAGGAGACTTGTCTCATGCGTTCACAGTTGGTCGGTTGCCACTTACTAGCGTACCGAGAGCCCATAGATCCACCTTTGTTGACCAGAGCAGTCCGAACAACCCTTCTGATGCGCGATAGGTAGGATGAGAAAAGGGGGGTTGTAGTCGGCTCTATTCTGACGGAATCACCCAACCTGCTGAATGCACCATGCTAGTCGGTTGATATCTATAGTCCGGCTTTGATAAGAGAGGTTCGGATTCGTAAGATACCCGTATGTGCCATGTTCTTCTCATGCATTGTCGCCAGTCCCTTGTGCACGACCCTGGTCACCCTTGTGGCCTCTCTTCCTCGAGCTTCTACTGTACATTGTGGAGGTTGCCGGCAAGGTATTCATATTCCACGATCCGTCAAGGGCCTTCGGCGTGGCTGTTATGGGCTCCTTTGAGAATTACACGTTGTCGATCATTGCTGCAAGGACGTCAAGACAACCCCAGCCGTACCTTTGTCCAAGCCAGACATTTGGACAGTCATTTCCAATCAGCCCGAGGACTGTAAGTACGTAACTTTTCGCCAAGTGCCACGAAGAACGAGATTAGGCTGCAGAAAAGACATGGCAGCTACGCTTCAGAAAATTGAAGAAGCTGGAGCTGCAAGATGAGGGAGATTCCATAAGTCTGACAGTGAGGAAACGCATGGGAGGGCTGGGCTTCTGGCTTGATGATAGTTGTTCTTCTGCCCCATACTCGCAAGTCTTCAAGGAATGCCCGGTCAGCACGCCACAGACACAAACAGGGCAGACTGGCTTGTGTAGACAAAGTTTGGTGATGATCGTATACTATTCATGTACGATTGATTGATTGATAGCTATTCCATAGGTCTGAATAGGGGTAGCCACCCATATGAACCCTGCTTTCCATTCCAACCCTGTTTTACATATTAATTACTCATCCGCCTATCTGAGGCCGCGCGGTTCCTGCTCCACTTCTGCCTCCGCCTCCCCCCGAGAAAGCTTCGCATTCCATCAGTGCCTTTCTTTAGTGTGAAGCGAAAATCCTTTAACTCCAGTGGGTGACTATCCCTTCTAACGTTTCGACCTGTGGCCCAAATCCTTTGCTCTCACATTCGCCGCTCACATTACGGGGTTCATTTTGATCTAAATACCGGTTGAGTAATGACTTGCCAGCTTCACTCTTTAAGACGTTCCATACTTCCAAATTGGACAAGAAGACGTCCCTGTGTCACGAGTTGTACTGATGCTTTTGCCAATGCCGGCGTACTAAGTACAAGAACCCCAGATTTCCTCCGTATGGTCATCGATCGAATGCGTTGATTGAATAGGCAGTCGAGCAAAATGTGCTTCACTGTTTGTCTGCCCCATCCACATGGGCATTCGCCTGAGCCGGCCCTTCTGATACTGAATAGATAGTCTCTAAAGCCTATCTTCTTCGTTCGAAGTTGAGTCAGCGCGGAGCTTAGGGCTCGGTGAAATCCCGCATGCAGACGAAGGACTTCTTGTGCCGGTGCTTCAATCAGTTTCTTGGTTTCCGTCCTACCCTCTTGCCACTGGGCCGCCCGTCCCTCATCTATTCTCTTTCTGAGCATCATCTTGACTGACGAGCGGAGTGCCGCGAAGGGAATAGCCATTGCAGGTGGAATGGGCGGTGACCATGGATGTTCTCTCCATCCCGTTGCCTGCTTCGCCGCCCTATCTGCCATTTCATTGCCCAGCACCCCCGTATGGGCCGGAATCCAGTGGACCGTCACCTCAATGCCCCTCCATCAAAGAAGATCCATCTTGATGGCAATGACCCGCAGTACTTCCGGACCCACTTGGCTGCCTGGCTCTGCCGAGGAGGTGATTGCCGATTAATGTCCGTAAATATAATCAACGATGTTTTGTGGAGGTGGTAACCATGCAGTTCGGCCACGTACACGGTGGCTGTTGACTCATTTCCCAACAGAAATTTCATTTCTACTCCTAGGTCTGGTATCACTGCCGCCGCCCCAACTTGCCGTCTGTATAGACGATGAGGTTATTCGAGTTCTTGATGATGTTGTCGTGTTCTTCAAGGGCGGTGTTCTTGTCCATCGCTATTCTGTTCGCGGGTATCCTCCACGGAGGGGCGTACTTCTGGACAAAGAGTTGAGATGGATTCCCCATTTTAGGCGAGTAGAGAAGGGTGCGACGCAGGCACTAAATGTACTCAGCAGTCTGGGCGGCTCAATATGGGGGCCAAGTCTACTGAATATGCGCAAAATCTATCGAGCTTGCATAGCCCCAAGAATGCTATACGCATGCTCACTCTGGTACAGTCCTGGCGGAGGATTTGGTACTGTGGGCCTGGAAAATGCAGTGCTCAATACACTGACCTCCCTACAAAGAAGAGCAGCACAGGTGATAGCCAGGGCATTCAGAAGCACGAGCGGACCGGCATTAGATGTGGAGCTACATCTACTACCCGTTAAGCACACGCTGGAAAAGGCCCTCGGGGAGACACTCTCACGCCTGAGGACAAGCCGAGTATATTATCAGATAGTGGAAGCAAGACGAGAGTCACGGGCGACGGAAGATAACTTCAGATACTGGAGCCCGCTTCGGAAGCTGGAGGAAAGGTACGACCAGAGAGACGTCGAAATCAATGGTCTTCGGTTGCCCTTCACGCTCTTTTAGGCTGTCTGAAGTGTATTGACTGGAACTTGGCTTGCGTGTTTTCTGGACCATGAGCCTTCCCTTCCCCCGAATATGTTCTCGATTCTCCTGCAATTGCTTCCCCCGACTGTCCGATGACCACTTTCGCGATGTCGTCTATGTACCCGAGTTGCGCTTGAATCCCCGTTCTCCTCCATCAGATCCGCGTTGTAAAATAGATATAGTATGGGTGAGATAGGTGAGCCTTTACGGTATACCCGTTCCCTTTTTAAAGGTATCTGAGGTGAATTCTGGTAGAGAAATGATGGTTCTTCGGTCCGATAGAAAGCTGAGGCTGAGTATCCAGTCTGCCATGTTGCCGAGATTATGCAGAAGTCTCACATGGGACACATTATCAAATGCCACTGTTACATCCAGTAGCAGCACCGTTGCCACCTATTCCTCCTCCCATTTACCTTCGAGGAAGCATCTTGAACTCCTCCGCCGCAAAGCTTATTCGTGTGGCCATTATCTTCTCTAATGCCTTGCCCACCGTGTTGAGTAGCGCTATTGGTCTGTACGATTTTGGTTGAGTGTAGTGGCTTGCGAACAGCGTTGTGGATTCTCTGAAAAATTTCGGTAGATACCCCAGCGTCCAGCATGCATTGAACAGAGGAAGAAGTAGTGGTAGTAGCAGTGTTGGAGTCAGTTTCAGTATACCGTTCGGTGTCATGTCAGCTACCGGGCACGGCCAATCGTCTATCTCGCCACTTCCATTAGCTAAGTGGCTCTTTATTCAGAAGACACAAGAAAAGCTGCCCCACCGTTCAGAAAAAGAACCAAACACCTTACCTACGACGAAGCCAGCCTCTTGTCCGCTTTTCGGCCTGGAAAAGTTGGGATAAGAAGCTGACAACAACGCTCCGACTAAGTGGCAATACAAAATCCTCCTCAAGACGTCCGTTGATCGACTCGTTTGACACAGGTATTGCTATGGCAACAATATGGGATGAGTTGAGAGCACAGAGCAGGCGCGCCATAATGTACGTGAAGCCCTTGCTGCCGCGGGTATATTAGATCGCAATGCCATACTCTGGCTCCTTCACGGAATCCCTACGAGTTTCTGCCTTGTCGGAATGCGGTGGAGGGACGTCAGGCCACCTACTTTCGACTCACCGCATAGGCAATGACCTCTTCTCGGAACTCGCCCTTGGAAAAGGGAAATCCCCCGTCTTCAACATCTACCCCACTTCTGACCTCCGCAGCTGTGGCGCCGACCGTCCCCCCGAATCCGGCCCTGGCGTCCACTTCACCATCACGACCGAGCCCGACGACGACCCCTAAGCCGCCGACGACCATCGACATGTCCATTCCCATCTACCATTGCGCCGATCACGCCTGCACAATTTCTCGCCTAATAGTGCACACTTCTCCACCCATCTACGCTTCCCAAATGGCAAAGCTCCAGACCAAGAAGATGCACGTTCCCGAACTAGCCCGTCGTCCGCGGCTTGCACATCGACTCCATCGCTGAACACCCATTGTAATAGGCCGGCGTTATTGCTTTGGCAAAAGTTGGCGTTTACTGCACGGAAGTTGAACTCCTCGTCCTCTTCCACCGACACTGCTTTTCTGCGACATAACCATTCCTGCAGTTCCTTCTTGGCGACCTTCGTGACCTTGACGGCTCGTCCGACGACCTTGACTTTCTCGCCTTCGGCCCATTTTGTCGCCAAAGCAAAGAGCCCTCTTAGTCCCCGGCTTGTCCAGCAGGGTAGATAATCGAGCGAGATTTTTGGTAGGGCTTGATCTCACGGTTTCGAGGTTTGTCCGTGGTCGAGGCGAATTGTATAAGGGATGGAGAGAGGTAGACCGAAAAGACTAGGTTGTAAATCGACCTTTCTATTCTCTTTCCTTCGAAACTCCAGCTTCCTCATATCTTAATTTGCCACCTTTCATCTCATCGCCTATCCGCCTTCGCCTTCCTATCCAGAAGCCTCCCATCGCCCAATTCTTCTTTTAGCTGTGTAACGGTCGTAACACCTGTGGCCGGGATCAGGCACCTAGCGCATTGTGCGCATCAGCGTAGGTTCGAAGCTACAGGGCAAAGGAGGACCATTATTCTCGCAGAGTCTTGTTGAGATATTTGAGCACTCAGCCTTCTCGTCCCCCATTTCACCTTTTTTACCATCATCGCTCCGCAATCCGCATACGTTTCGTTAGCTGCTTGGACAAGGATTTGCCAATTTTGCTGCTCGGGTTTGATCGGGACGTCTTTGGCTAGCTTTTTCCGCTTAACACTTTTTGAGATCTGCTCAACGAAATGCCTTACCCATTCATCATGGTCCTCATCCTGCGGTATAAATAAGTTATGAATTGTATGGTTTGTTGCTCAAATCGAATTCTGGGGCGCTTTCAATCGGTTGCTTGCCATCTCGCCATTGTGCAGGAAAGCTGCTCTTCTAGGATGATTCCGAAAGAGCCCAGGCAGGCGCTCACGAGGTATTCGTACGTAGTGGTAGTAGGGAAGAAATCATGCAAGATAGCCGTCAGTGCTTCGTGAATGTCGTGCTGGTCAGGAGTCAAAGGATGTTCTCAGCGCTAAGTTCGGGACTTATACAGTACCCCGCACTAAGTCTTCGCGTGCGCTCCCCAACCAAATCACCACCCCACCTGCATCAACCATTGAACCATCAAATTCAGCTGGGGAACTTCAATATTTGGGCTGGTTATTTAGTAGTAT
>JAABUY010001044.1_pt1 | contig 40061 bp, 37 predicted proteins | sample 5560271 | NCBI WGS metagenome assembly JAABUY01 (sample SAMN10711886, study PRJNA513374) | rock metagenome | isolation source: Antarctica rocks | place: Antarctica: Victoria Land, University Valley
CGGCGGCGAACGCCTGCATCGCCGCCAGCGACTGCGCCAGGTAGTCGGCCATGTAGTGCTGCGGCGAGTGCTGCTCCGGGAAGCTGGCCATGTCGGCTCCTGTGCGGTGGTGGTACCCGCTTTATCGGCGATCCGGCCGGGAAAACCAATTCTTGTAACGAACCTTTACTCAGGCGATACGGTGGCGCCTCCATCCACCGCCACCCGACAGGAGCCTGCCATGACCCGTACCCGCCTCCCCCGCCTGCTCGCAGCCTGCGTCGCGCTGCTCACGGCGACGACGTTGCTGTCGGCCTGCAACACCACCGCCGGCCTCGGCCAAGACGTGAAAGCCACCGGAAGCGCCGTGACCAAAAGCGCCGACCAGGTCAAGCAGGGCCTCTGATCCGGGCCGCTCAGCCTTTGCGGCGCGGCAGCAGCGACTGAATTGCGCCTAGCCGGCCAGCCGCGTCGCCGTATGCCAGGCGCAGCAGCTTGGCGACCAGCGCCGCCGAGCTGGCCGGCAGCGTCGTCAGGTGCCGGGTCGAGCGTCGGGTGCGGGCGACGATGGCCTGCGGCCGGGTCAGCTCCAACAACCCTTCGGCTCCGCGCGTGACGCCGAAACCGCTGTCGCCGCTGCCGCCGAACGGCAGTCGCGGGTCGGCGGTCGGCACGATGACGTCGTTCACCACGACGCAGCCGGCGCGCAGCGACCGCGCGAACGCCGCCGCCTCGGCAGCGGGGCCGAACACCGACGCGCCGAGCGCGTAGCCTCCCGCATTGGCCGTCGCCAGCGCCGCCGTTGCGTCCGCCACGACCACCAGCGCGGCCAGGGGCAGGAACAGGTCCTCGTGGACCCACGGTTCGTCCGCCCCGGCCTCGACCAGCAGCGGCGCCATCGCGGAATCCCGCAGCAGGTCGGCGCGTCCGAGCGCCGGCTGGCCCGCCTGCGCCAGGACCGCTCGCCCACGGTCCAGCAAGGCGGCGGATGCGGGCAAAGCCGCCGCCGCCGCCAGCAGCGGCGACAAGTGGCCCACCAGCGCCGCCCGGTCCGCGGCGGTGACGATCACCCGGCGCGGCGCGATGCAGGTGCGGCCGGCGTTCAACGTCAGGCCGAAGACGATTGCCCGCGCCGCCAGGTCGAGGTCGGCTCCCGGCAGCACCACCAGCGGGTCGCGTCCGGACAGCTCCATGGTCGCCGGCACCAGCAGCGGCGCGAGTTGCGCCAGCACCGCGCGCCCGGTCGCCGCCGAGCCGGTCAGCACCACCCGGTCGACGCCGGCGGCGATGGCGTGTCGCGCCGCCTCCGGGCTGTCGTCCAGGACCGTGAACAGCGTGGGCGGCAGTCCCGCCGCCTCCAGCATCGCGGCCAAGGCCGCCATTGCGGGCGCACCGCCCGGCGCCGGCTTCAGCAGCACCGCATTGCCGGCGACCAGCGCCTGCAACGCCTGCACGCCCGGCAGCAGCAACGGGTAGTTGCCCGGCCCGATCACCAGCACCACGCCGAACGGCACCCGCCGCACCAGCAGCCGAGTTCCCAGCAGCCATAACGGGCGGCCTCGCCATCCAGCCGCGCGGTCGGAAAGGACGCCTGCGGCGCGGCGCTCCAGGAAGCGGCAGGCGGCCAGCAGCGGCAGCGCCTCGGACACCAGGATGTCGGCGGCGCTGGCTCCGGGCCGGGCGGCGGCCTCGGCCAGCGCCGCCGCTTGCCCCGCGACGCGGTGGCGCAGGCGGCGGATGACGGCGACGCGCACGGCGACCGGCTGGGCGGCCCACTCGGCCTGCACGGTCACGGCGGCAGCAGCCGGCCGCGCCACGCGACGGCTCCCCGCGCCGGCCGCAACAGCGCGGCCCATTGCAACGCCAGCATCGCCAGCATCCCGAACGGCGTGAGCGCCACCGCCAGCCAACCCTGGCGGAACCGCCGCGCCGTCGCCGTCCGGGCCACCAGCAGCAAGGCCAGCGCCGCCAGCAGCAACGCCGTCGCCCAGCGCGCCGCCGCGACCCAGGGCAGCAGCGCCGCCAACAGCCAGCCGAGCACGTGCCCGCCGCCGAGCAGCAGCGTCCACACCGGCAACCCGCGCGGCGTCGCCAGCCCTTCGCGGGCGTTTTTGCCGAAGCCGCGCCAGGTTGCCGCAAAGCCTGCGTACATGCGGCAGGTCGCCAGGCCGGTCACGTCGAACAGCCCGGTCATGTGGCCCGCCGCCCGGAACGCGCGCGGCAGCGTCACGCCGTCGTGCCAGGTCCGCCGCACCGCGCCGTGGCCGCCGATGGCGCGGTAGGCGGCGGCGTCGGCCATCATTACCTGCCCGCAGCCGGCGCCGAAGCCGGGATCGGGCCTGCTCCGCATCAGCGCGAACGGCAGGTAGCCGAGCAGCAGCACGTGGATCAGCGGCACCAGCAGCGTCTCGCCGAGGCTTGCGGCCAGCTCGCGCGGAAAGCCGGACGCCAGCGCCAGCCGCTCCGCGCGCAGCCCAGCCGCCAGCCGCGCCACTGCGCCGGGCGCCAGCCGCACGTCGGCGTCGATGAACAGCAGGATCGGCTGGGTCGCGTGGCGGCTGCCCACGAAGCAGGCGTGCGGCTTGCCCGACCAGCCCTCCGGCAGCGGCGGCGGCCGCAACAGCCGGATGCGCGGGTCGGCCGCCTGCTGCCCTGCCACGATGGCGGGGGTGGCGTCGCGGGAGCCGTCGTCGACCACCAGGATTTCCAGCGCCACCCCGGCCGAGGCCCGAACCGCGTCGAGGCACGCACCGATGTTGCCGGCCTCGTCGCGGGCCGGGATCACCACGCTGACCGCAAGCCCCGGCGCTATCGACGGCGGCGGGCGGAACAGCGCCAGGTTCCACAGCGTCATGCCGGCCGGCAGCGCCGCCAACAGGGCGGCCACCACGCAAAGCAACGTCATCTCAGTCTACTGTGTCCTCGTGCGACAGCTGCACGCGACGGCCGCCAAACGCGCCTCGGGCGCGACGCCACAGGTCGTAGATGCCGCCGACGCCGCCTCTCCCGCGCACCAGGCTTTCGAACAGCATCGGGTTGCGGGTGGCGCTGTCGGCGGCGAGCGCGTCCATGGCGCGCGCCAGTTCGCCTTCCAGCAGCTCGGTCCAGGCGGCGACGCTGCGGTCCCCGCCGGCCTCGATGGGCGCTCCGAAATACGCCAGCGCCTCCGGCTTGCGCTCGTTCCAGAAGGTGTACTCGAGCGCCAGCGGCACCAGCACCGCCCCCGGATGACGGCGGGCGAGGTGCGCGATGCCGGGCCGCAGCCGGACCGGGCGGTTCCTGGCGTCGGTGAAGTGGCCCTCGGCGGTGATCCACAGCGCGCTGGCGGGGTCCGACAGCACGCGCCGGCTCACCGCCATGAACCGCGCGGCGCCGCGCGGCGACTCCAGGTCGATGCCGAACACCCCCATCTTGGCCAGCAGGCCGTACTTGCCCAGCGCCGCCGCCTCCATCGGGCCGAAGCCGAGCCGGCCGCGCAGCCGGGTGTTGGACAGCAGGATGAACAGCGCCGGGTCCCACCAGGACGGATGGTTGGTGAAGATGATCACCGGCCGTCCCGCCGGGAGCGCCGGCAGACCCGCCCGCGAAATCCGCACACCATGGAAGTTGCGCCAGAAGTACCAGCGCAGGTACCAGCCGAACAACCAGAACAGGAACGGCGAGCGGACGGCGAGCGGGTCCTCGTCAGGCATGAACCGGATCGGCCGCCCCACGTTCATTGGCGGGCGCGTTGGCGCGGGCGTCCTGGTCGAGCGAGTCCGCCGCGATCCAGCCCGACATCAGCACCATCGGCATCCCCGGCCCCGGATGCGCGGCGCCGCCGGCGAGATACAGGCCCGGCAGGTCGCGCGAGCGATTGCCCGGCTTGAACGCGCCGAAGAACCGGCCGTGGCTGGCCAGCCCGTAGATCGCGCCGTTCAGCACGCTGTAGCGCTCATGGATGTCCTGCGGCGTCAGGTGGCGCTCGAACACGATGCGCTCCTCGATGTCGCCCATGCCGGCGGCGCGCTTCAGCTTGTCCAGGATCACCTGCCGGTAGGCGGGGAACATTCTCGACCAGTCATGGTGCGGGCGCAGGAACGGGGTGTGCACCAGCACATACAGCGCCTCGCCACCCGGCGGCGCAACGCCCGGCTCGGTGCGCGACGGGGCAGCGAGGTAGGCGGACGGGTCCGGCGCCGGCTCGCCCTTGCCGTAGATCCAGTCGAACTCCTCCTCGGGATCGCGGGAGAACACGAAGTCATGGTGCAGCAGGTGGTCGTAGGCGCGGTCCAAGCCGAGGTACAGCACGACGCCGGAGCACGCCGGGTCGCGCTTCCAACGCTTGTTGAAGCTGGCCGCGGGCGCGCCGCCGACCAGCTCGTTGTAAGTCCGCACGCTGTCCATGTTGGACACCACGCGGTCGAACCGCACCGTCTCGCCGCCCTCGGTCTCAACCCCCGCCGCCTGTCCCGCCTCGTTCAGCACCCGGCGCACGCCGCAGCCGGCGCGGATGTCGACGCCGAGGTCGGTGGCCAACTCCGCCAGTGCCGCCGGCACCGCGCGGGTGCCGCCCATCGGGTACCAGATGCCCTCCTCGGTCTGCATGTGCGCGATGCTGCACAGCACGGCCGGCGAGCCGTACGGCGAGCTGCCGACGTACTGCACGAAATGGTCGAGCATCTGCTGCACCCGGCGGTCGGGCACGCGCTTGCGGATCTGGCCGGCGACGGTGGTGCCCATCTTCAGGCCCATCACGTCGCGCAGCGTCGACAGCTCCATGTTCTTCTTCAGGTCCATGGTGTCGAGCACGCTCTCGACCGAGCGCCAGAAGAAGAACTTCTCCGACACGTCGTGCAGCTGCTCGCTGAACGCCAGGAAGTCGGCGTAGCCCTTGGCCGACTTGGGGTCGAAGCGGGCGATGCTGGCGGCCATCGCCGGCACGTCCTCCAGCAGGTCGAGCACCGAGTTCTCTTCGCCCTTGCCGCCCTCGAAGAAGCAACGCCATTGCGGGTCGAGCCGGCGCAGGTCGAGGTAGTCCGACATCGTGCGCCCGGCCTCGGCGAAGATGCGTCCCAGCACCGCCGGCACGGTCAGGATGGTCGGCCCCATGTCGAAGCGGAAGCCTTGCTCCTGCAGCACCGCCGCTTTGCCGCCGAGCCAGTCGTTCTTCTCGAACAGCGTGACCTTGTGCCCGCGCGCCGCCAGCGTGCAGGCGGCGGCCAGGCCGCCCAGCCCGGCGCCGACGACCCCGACGCGGCTCATTGCGCGGCCACCATCGGCAGCGGCTCCACCGGGTCGATCGGCAACTCGGTGCTCCAGTCCACGGTCAGGCCGAAATCCTCGGCCAGCAGCCGGCTGGTGATGCGCGCACTCTCGAAGATCACCGGCAGGCCGCTGCCGGGATGGGTGCCGCCGCCAACCAGGTAGACGCCGTCGAGGTCCTCGAAGCGGTTGCGCGGACGCCAGTGCAGCATCTGCTGCAGCGAGTGCGCGAGGTTGAAGGTCGCCCCGCGGTGGATCGCCATGTCGACCTCCCAGTCGGCCGGAGTCATCATCTTCTCGAAGCGGATGCGGCCCTCGATGTCGGGGATGCCGATGCGGGCCAGCCGGTCCAGCGCCATGCGGCGGTAGCGGACCTGCTCGGCCGGCCAGTCGACGCCGCCCACCACGTTGTGCCCGACCGGGATCAGCACGTACAGCGTGGAGTGGCCCGGCGGGGCCAAGGCCGGGTCGGTGACGCAGGCGTTCTGCACGTAGAACGACGGCTCGCCCGGGGTCACCAGCCCGGCCTCGATCTGGTCGAGGTTGGCCTGGTAGTCGCGCGCCAGGTAGATGGTGTGATGGGCGATGTCGGGCAGCGTGCCCTCGATGCCCAGGTACAGCATGAACGTCGAGCAGGAGTACTTCTTGCCGTCGATGCGCTTGTCGGTCCAGCGGCGACGCAGCGAATCGGGCACCAGCGTCCGCATGGCATGGCCGAAATCGGCGTTGACCACCACCGCGTCGGCGTCACGCTCGACGCCCCCGGCACGCACCCCGCGCGCGCGGCGGCCCTCGAACAGGATTTGCTCGACCGGCTCGCCGAGGCGGATGTCGACGCCGAGGCGGCGGTTGGCCCGCGCCATGGCGTCCATCACGGCGCCGCAGCCGCCGCGCGGGTGGAACACGCCGTACTCGTATTCCATGAACGACAGGATGGTGAACAGGCTTGGGCAGCGGAACGGCGACATGCCCAAGTACTTGCTCTGAAATGAGAACGCGAGGCGCACCCTGGGGTCGGAGAAGAAGCTGCCGAGGTCGGCGTCGACCGAGCGGTGCGGGCGCAGCAGTTTCAGCGCGCGCAGCACCGGAGGGCGCAGCAGGTCGCGCGCCGAGTGGAACGGCGTCTCCAGGATCGGCCGGAACGCCTCCAGCTTGCGCCGGTTGTCGGCCATGTAGCGCCCGAGCGCCGCCGCGTCGGCCGGGCAGAACCGCGCCACCTCCGCGGCCATCCGGGCGCTGTCGGAGGTGGCGCTGATCTCGCCGCCGTCCTCGAACATCAGCCGGTAGTGCGGATCGAGCCGGATCAGCTCCACCTCGTCCTCCAGCCGCATCCCGCAGGCCGCGAACACGTCCTCCAGCACGCGCGGGTACAGGAAGAAGGTCGGTCCCATGTCGAAGCGGAAGGTGCCGGACGGCGACTTGCCGACCACCGTGCTGCTGCGGCCGCCGACGCGGTCGAGCCGTTCGTGGATGGTGACCTCGGCCCCGGCATGGGCGAGCAGCATGGCCGCTGCCAGGCCGCCCGGCCCGGCACCGACGATTGATACGCGACGCTTTGCTGTCATAGGCCCGGAGTACCTGCGCTCAATTGTTTCAGGGTTCGAACTTAAGATTGATGTCGGTCGTCACAAGCGCGCCGGACACCGCTATCTGGGCGTCGGCGAACCGTGGCGGCGCGAAATGAATCGGCGCGTCGCGGCTGAAGCCGACGCCCTCGGTCGGCACGCCGAACAGGTTGCGGGCGACTTCGCCATTGTCGCGGACGTCGTGGAACACCTGCACCGCATAAGTTCCGGGCGGCACGCCGGGTATCCGCACCACGACCGTCCCGCCGGCCCCGGCGGGCGCGCGGGCGCTGTAGCGGCAATGCGGCTTCAGGAAGTTCGCCTGGCTGCACACCGTGGCGCGGATGCTGCCGCCGCGGCCGTCGACGCCGAACACCCGGACCTTGACGTCGGTGGCGTGCGCGGCGGCCGACAGCCACAGCAGCGCCAGCGCCGCGGCCGGTCCTCGCAAGCAGTCCAAGCCCATGCGCCATCCCCTGCGATTGCCGCCAGTCACGCTACAACGCGGCATCATAGCTTTCCGTCGCAATCCTGCCCATGGCCGCGCAGAGCGCCGCCATGGCCAGCATCACCGCCGCCATCGCCCGCGGCCCGAGCGAGGGGTAGAGCAGCGCCACGGCCGCGCTGGCCACCGCCCCGCCGCCATCTGCGCGCAGCCGAGCGCCGCCGCCGCGACGCCGGCCACCAGCGGCAACGGCTCCATGGCGCCGTGGACGGCGACGGGGCCGATGACGCCGCGGCAGAAGGTGCTGGCCACCAGCGGCGGCATCAGCGTCGCCAGCGACAGCGGCCACGCCAGCATCGCGGCGGCCAGCGCCGCCGCCGCCGCGAGCTGCGTCCATATCGCCCAGGCCAGCGGCAGCCGCGCCGGGACGCCGCGCCCGGCGAGCCAGCCGTTAAGCCAGGAGCCAAGCAGGATGGCCCCGGCGGTGCAGGCGAACAACAGGCCGTAGGCCTGTGCCGAGACGCCCAACGCGCCTATCAGCACCAGCGGCGAGCCGGAGATCCAGGCGAACATGCAGCCGAAGCTCGCGGCGTTGGCCAGTGCGAAGCCGACTGCCCGCCGGTTCCCGAATACCTGGCGATACGCGCCGGCGACGCTGGCCGGCGGTCCGGGCCGACGGCTCTCCCCGAGCCGCAGCGCCACCACCGCCAGCAGCGGCAGCCCAGCCGCCGCCAGCGCGCCGTACACGCCGCGCCAGCCCGCCAGCGACAGCACGCCGGCGCCCAGCATCGGCGCCACGATCGGCGCCACGCCGCTCACCACGGAGACGTAGGACAGCTTGGCGCGTGCGGCCACGCCCTCGAACAGGTCGCGGATGATCGCCAGGGTCAGCACCGCCCCGCTGGCCGCTCCCATGCCCTCGGCCAGCCGCCACAGCACCAGCGCCGTCGCCGTCGGCGCGGTCGCGCAGCCGATGCCGGCGAGCGCGTACAGCGCCAGGCCGCCCAGCAGCACCGGCCGCCGCCCGAGGCGGTCGGACAGCGGCCCCAGGGCCAGTTGCCCCAGCGCGTAGCCGACCAGGAACAGGCTGAGCGTCTGCCCGGCGACGGCGGGCGAGGCGTGCAGCGACCGCTCGATTGCCGGGAGCGCCGGCAGCCCCATGTCGATGGCCAGCGGCAGCAGCGCCGCCATCGCGCTCAGCAGCGCCGTGAAGCCCCAGCCCTCTGGCGACAGGCGGCGGCTAACCAAGGAAATCGCGGGTCGCGGCCACGGCTTCGGCCAGGCCGACGCGGCTCACCTCGACCCCGGCCGGGAACGCCGACAGCAGCCGGGTCGGCGTGCGGCGGTCGAGCAGCACGAACACACCGCGGTCGTCGGCGGCGCGGATCAGCCGCCCGAACGCTTGACGCAGCCGGTAGCGGGCGATGCGGTCGTCGTAGCGGCCGGGATCGCCTTCGGACAAATGTATTCGGCGCTCGCGGTGCAGGATGTCGGGACGCGGCCACGGCACCCGCTCGAACACCACCAGGCGCAGCGCCCGGCCGGGCACGTCCACGCCGTCGCGCATGGCATCGGTGCCGAACAGGCAGCTCGCCTCCTCGGTGCGGAACACGTCCACCAGGGTCGCGTTGTCCATCGCGTCGACGTGCTGCGCCAATAGCGGGATGCCGGCCTGCTCCAACGCCGGCGCGACCTTGGCGTGCACCATGCGCAGCCGGGCGATGGCGGTGAACAGGCCGAGGCCGCCGCCGCGCGAGGCCAGGAACAGCGCCTGGTACGCCGCCGCCAAGGCCGCGATGTCGCCCGGGGCCACGTCGCTGACGATGAAGGCGCGGGTCTGGTTCGCGTAGTCGAACGGGCTGCCGACCGCGACCCGCATCGCCGGCGTGTCGAGGTGGATGGCGCCCACCCGCGCCTCGGCGGCGTGCCAAGCCAGCTCCGCGTCGCGCTCCCCGGCGTCGCGCAGGGTCGCGGAGGTGATCAACAGGCCGTGCGCCGGCTGCGCCAGCGTCGCCGCGAACGGCACCGTCGGATCGAGCCAATGGCGCACCAGGCCGACGTCGCGGTCGCCGGCCTCGCGCCGGTCGAGCTTGGCGAAATGCACGTGCAGCGCCCGCGCGCCCGGCTCCGGAGCCGGCTCGGCGATCACCCGCAGCATCGCCTGCCAGGCCGCCAGCCGGTCCATGGCGCGGCGGCGCAGGCTGCGGCAAACCGCCTCGATGCGGCCGCGCAGCGTCGAGTCCATCTCCTCGGCCTCGTCGGCGAGCCGCGCCTCCAGCCGCTCGGCCAGGGTGCGGACCGGCTGCTCCAGCCGCGCCAGCGCCCGGCCGAGGTCGGCGGCCAGCGCCGGCAGCTCGGCCGCCACCGGGAACAGGTCGCACTCGTGGCTGCCACGTCCCGGCTCGGCGTCGCCCGGCAGCCGCGCCAGCACCTGCAGCCGCAGCGCGCGCAGGAACGCCTCGGTGGGATTGGCGCGCCCGGGTTCGGACAGGTCGGGCTGCCCCGGCTCGCCGGCGAGGCGCATCGACCAGCCCGGAGCCGGCAGCGCGCGCGCCGCCTGCAGCGCGTTGTCGAGCGGCGCTTCCAGCTCGGGACGGCCGGCAACCAGGTCGTCGAGCCGCCGGCGGATGCCTTTCGCGCGCGACCACGACCCTTCCGCGCCCAGCAGCCAGCGGCGCAGCTCGGCGGTCTCGATGCCGGACAGCTCGGCCGAGAAGGCGCTGTCGGCGGCGTCGAACACGTGGTGGCCCTCGTCGAACACGTAGCGCAGCGGCACCGTCGCGTCGTCGATGCCGCCCCACGCCGCCTGCGCCATGACCAGGGCGTGGTTCGCAACCACGATGTCGGCGGTGCGGCTGCGGCGGATGCCGTGCTCGACGAAGCAGCGCCGCCAGTGCGGGCAGGCGGAGAAGATGCACTCGCCGCGGCGGTCGGCCAGCGCGGCGATCTGCCCCTGCCCGAACAGCTCGACGAACCAGCCGGGCAGGTCGCCGCCGGCGATGTCGCCGTCCGACGTCGCCATCGCCCAGCGCGCCACCAGGCCCAGCGCCACCACGGTGTTGGCCGTGGCGCCGCCGGCGGCGGCGTTGACCGCCTCCTCCATGTTGAGCAGGCACAGGTAGTTCTCGCGGCCCTTGCGTACCACGACGCGGCGGCGGCGCTCCACCGGGTCGGGGATCAGCCGCGCCAGCTCGGCCTCGACCTGGCGTTGCAGGTGCCTGGTGAACGTCGAGACCCAGACCGCGCCGCCGTTGCGCTCCGCCCACAGGCTGGCCGGGGCGATGTAGCCCAATGTCTTGCCGGTGCCGGTGCCGGCCTCCGCCAGCACCACCGCCGGCTCGCCGCGCCGCTCGCGCGGGGCGAACGCGGCGGCGGCGGCGGCGGCGTAGTCGGCCTGGCCGGGCCGCTGCTCGGAGTGCTCGCCCAGCATGGCGGCCAGCCGGGTGCGGGCGTCGGCGGCGCTGACCGGGTTGCTGCCGGGGGTCGGCAGGGGCGCCGCTTCCTCCCATTCCGGCAGCCGCCGCCAGACCCGCAGCGGCTCGGTGGTGGGCAACGCCGCCGGCTCGCCGAGCGCCGCCAGCACCGGCTTGGCCCACAGCCAGCCGGCCTGGCCCATGCGCGCGGCGAGTGCCGCGGCGTCGCGGTTGGCCGGCAGCGCGCGCCCGGCGCCAAGCCGCGCCAACAGCGCCTGGGCGATGTCGGGCAGCAGGGCGGCGGCGTCGCCGGGAGCCTCGCCCGGCGGCGGCAGGTCGAGCGCCAGCGCCAGCCCGAGCGGCGTCGGCGCGGCGCGGCGCGCCGGCAACACGAAGGCGAACAGCTCCAGCAGGTCGAACGCCGCACCCTGCCCGAGCTTCAACCGCCGCAGCGTCGCCGGGGCATGCACCAGCAGCGGCGGCGGCAGGTCGCGCAGCAGCTCGGCGGCGCGGGCGACGGGGAGGTCGAGCAGTTCGCCGTCGGGGGTCAGCAGCGCCGCGCGGACGGTGCCGGCGACCACCGCGGGGATCGCCGGCAGGATAGCGCGGGGAGCCGACCTGCCCGCGGGCGACGTGCGCCGAGGGGCGGATTCGTGCATGGCGCCACTATAAGGGCAATGGGCGATTGACCAAGCCACCCCCCGTTCATAGCTTGCGCCATCATGCCCGAAATCATTTCCGTAACGAACCTGCCGCGATCCTGGCCCTTCGAGGAGGCGCAGAAGGTGGCGGCGCGGCTGGCCGCCTCGGGCAAGGCGGAGGCGCTGTTCGAGACCGGCTACGGCCCGTCCGGCCTGCCGCACATCGGCACCTTCGGCGAGGTCGCGCGCACCAGTTGGGTGCGCCACGCATTCGGCGCGCTGACCGGCCTGCCGTCGCGCCTGCTGGCGTTCAGCGACGACATGGACGGGCTACGCAAGGTGCCCGACAACGTGCCGAATCGCGACCAACTGGCCAAGTGCCTCGGAATGCCGCTGACCAAGGTGCCCGACCCGTTCGGCACCCATGAGAGCTTCGGCGCGCACAACAACGCCCGGCTGCGGGCGTTCCTGGACCGTTTCGGCTTCGATTACGAGTTCGCCTCGTCCACGGAGTACTACAAAAGCGGGCGGTTCGACGCGGCGCTGCGGCGGGTGCTGGAGCGCCACGCCGAGATCGTCGCCGCCATCCTGCCGACGCTGGGCGCCGAGCGCGCCGCCACCTACTCGCCGATCCTGCCGATCCATCCGCGCACCGGCCTCGTCATGCAGGTGCCGATCGAGCGCATCGACACCGACGCCGGCACCGTCGCCTGGCGCGACCCGGACGGCGGCGCGTGGTTCGAGACGCCGGTGACCGGCGGCCTGTGCAAGCTGCAATGGAAGGCCGACTGGGCGATGCGCTGGCAGGCGCTCGACGTCGACTACGAGATGTCGGGCAAGGACCTGATCGACAGCGTGCGGCTGTCCGGCAAGGTGTGCCGCATCCTGGGCAGCCCGCCGCCGGCCGTGTTCACCTACGAGCTATTCCTCGACGAGCAGGGGCAGAAGATCAGCAAGAGCAAGGGCAACGGCCTGTCGGTCGACGACTGGCTGCGCTTCGCCCCGGCCGAGAGCCTGAGCCAGTTCATGTTCAACCAGCCTGCCCGGGCCAAGCGGCTGTTCTTCGACGTGATCCCGCGCGCCGTGGACGAGTACCTGGGCAATGCCGAGAAGGCGCTGGCGCAGGAGGGCGCGGACCTGATGGCCAACCCCGCCTGGCACATTCATGGCGGGGCGATCCCGGCGACCGCGCACAGCCCGGTCTCGTTCACCATGCTGCAGAACCTCGCCACCACGGTCGGGGCCACCACGCCCGAGGGGTTGTGGGGCTACCTCCGCCGCTATGCGCCCGGAGCGGACCCGGCGACCGCGCCGTTCCTCGACACGCTTGTCGAGTGCGCGGTCGCCTACGGCCAAGGCTACGCTATGGCGCACCGGCAGATGCGGACGCCCGACGAGACCGAGCGCGCGGCGCTGGCGGACCTGGCGCTCCGCCTCGCCGAAGTCGCGGCCGGCACGCCCGCCGAGGACATCCAGACGGTCGTCTACGAAGTCGGCAAGCGGCATCCCTTCCCCAGCCTCCGGGCCTGGTTCGGCTGCCTCTACCAAGTGCTGCTCGGGCAGGACGAAGGCCCGCGCTTCGGGCAGTTCGTCGCCATCTACGGCGTCCCCGAGACGGTCGCGCTGATCGACGCGGCGCTGGCCCGCGATCCCGTCGCCGACGCGGCCTGATGGATTGACCATGCGTAACGGGTTGCGCCGCTATGTCCGCCACCTGCCCGCAGCGCTCGGCGTGGCGCTGCTGATCGGCGCCGTCTACGTGGTGCAGAAGGAGTTCCGCCACCTCAAGATCGACGACATCCACCGGGCGCTCGGGGCCATCCCGCGCCAGGCGCTGGCGCTGTCGTTCGCCTGGACCGTGGCGTCGTACGGCCTGCTGACGCTGTACGACCGGCTCGGCACCATCTACGCCGGCAACGTGGTGAGCTACGTACGGGTCTCGTTCGCCTCGTTCTGCGCCTACGCGCTGTCGCACAACCTGGGCTTCGCCGCGGTGTCGGGGGCGGCGGTGCGCTACCGGCTGTACGCCAACTGGGGGCTGACGCCGGCGCAGATCGCCAAGGTGGTGGGTTTCTGCAGCCTGACCTTCGGCTTGGGCGGCATGGTGCTGGGCGGGGCGATCCTGTTCACCGAGCCGAACGCGGTGCCGTTCTTCGGCCAGCATCTGCCGCCTTGGGCGCTGTACGCAATTGGGGCCGCGATGTGGGCGGTGGTCGCGGCCTATGTCACGGTGTCGCGCGTCGTCGGCACGCTGCGGCTGTTCGGGCACGCCTTCGAGCTGCCGCAGTGGCGCATGTCGCTGGCGCAGGTGGCGCTGGCCTCGGCCGACGTCGCCGTCACCGCGTCGATTTTCTACGCGCTGCTGCCGCACGTCAACGGCCTCACCTACGTGCGGCTGCTGGCGGTCTACCTCAGCAGCTACACGGCGGGGTTGCTGGCGACCTTGCCGGGCGGGCTCGGGGTGTTCGACGGGGCGATGCTGTTCGGCCTGTCGCCGTACCTGGAGGCGTCCACCATCGTCGGCGGCATCGTGGTGTTCCGGCTGTTCTACTACATCATCCCGCTGTTCCTGGCCGGCAGCCTGTTCGCCGGCAACGAGCTGGTGCTGCGCGGACGGGCCGTGCTGAAGCCGAACGCCGCCCTGCGGCCACGCTGGAGCGAGCCGGATTTCGCAGTCGCCGCCGGCACCGGGGTGGTCGGCATGTGCGGCGTGCTGCTGCTGAGCCTGGGGGTGCTGGAGCGGCAGCCGGACTTCAGCTGGATCGATTTCGGCTTCGCCGACGTGGCCGTCCAGGCCGGGCAGTTCCTGCCGTCGCTGATCGGGGCCGCGCTGCTGGTGCTGGCGGTGGCGCTGTCGCAGCGGGTGACGCTGGCCTGGGGCGCCACCATCCTGCTGCTGCTGGTGGCCGCCGTGCTGGCCGTGGCACAGCGCCAGCCGACCTGGATCGCGGTGGTGCTGGTGTTGGCGGCGCTGCTGGTGCTGCCGTACCGCAGCGCCTTCTACCGCCACGCCCGGCTCATCAGCGGCGCCATGCACGCCTCCGTCGCGGTGCCGCTGTTCACCCTGGGCGTGTGCGTCGTGGCGCTGGCGCTGTTCGAGAGCCATGTCCGCTGGCTCGGCGACAGCAGCTTCTGGAAGGTCGTCCTGTCGCCCGACGTGCCCAACTCGACCCGCGTCTCGGTAGGGCTGGCGGTCGGGCTGGGCATGGTGGCGCTGTGGCGGCTGCTGCGGCCGGGTCGGGTCGGCTGGCTGGCCTGGGGCGCCGAGGCGCGCCGCCGTTACGCCGAACTGGGCGACCTGCCGCCGGCCGGCGCCGACGGCGTGGTGTGGGGCGAGGCGGAGCGCGCCGGCATCGCCTTCCGCCGCATCGGGCGGGTCATGCTGGCGCTGGGCGACCCGGTGGGCGCGCCGGGCGACCGCGTCTCGGCGGTGTGGCGGCTGCGCGACCTGGCGCAGCAGGAGGGACTCGACCCCGCGGTGTGGGGCGCCGGGAGCGACCTGCTCAAGATCTACGCCGATCTCGGGCTGGCGGCGCTGCCGCTCGGCGCGGACGGGCTGCCCAGCGGCCCGGAGCTGGCGCCCTCCGACCGCCGCCGCTACCTGGTCTGCGTGGCCGAGCGCGACCTGCCGGCGCTGCTGCCGCTGCTGCCCGAGCTGGCCCGCCGGCAGCCCTACCCGGCGGCGGCGTAGGTCGCTGCGACAACGCAACTTCGGCCTGGCTGGCGGTTTGTAGCCGGCGTCCCCGCATCGGAGAGATCGACAGTGTCCGCATCGACTGCCTCGTCGACCCGCATCCGCGAAGGCCTGCCCAACCCGCTCGGCGCCACCTGGGACGGGCTGGGCGTCAACTTCGCGCTGTTCTCGGCCAACGCCACCAAGGTCGAGCTGTGCCTGTTCGACGCCAACGGCGAGACCGAGACCGGCCGGGTCGAGCTGCCGGAGTACACCGACGAGGTGTGGCACGGCTACCTGCCCGACGCCCGGCCCGGCACCGTCTACGGCTACCGCGTGCACGGCCCGTACGCGCCCGAGGAGGGCCACCGCTTCAACCCGAACAAGCTGCTGATCGACCCCTACGCGCGGGCGCTGGTCGGCGGGCTGAAATGGGACCCGGCGGTGTTCGGCTACACCCAGGGCGCCGAGGGCGACGACCTTTCGTTCGACGAGCGCGACAGCGCCGCGTTCATGCCGAAATGCCGCGTCATCGACCCGGCCTTCACCTGGGGCCGCGACCGCAACCCGCGCATCGCGTGGGAGCGCACGATCTTCTACGAGACCCACGTCAAGGGCTTCACCCAACGCCACCCGGCGGTTCCCGAAACCCTGCGCGGCACCTACGCCGGCATGGCGACGCCGGAGATCGTGGAGTACATCCGCGGCCTCGGCGTGACCTCGGTCGAGCTGCTGCCGATCCACTACTTCGTCGACGACGACTACCTGGTCGAGAAGGGCCTGGTGAACTACTGGGGCTACAACAGCCTCGGCTTCTTCGCGCCCGCGCCGCGCTACGCCAGCCCCGGGGTCCGCTCGCCGGTCAGCGAGTTCAAGGAGATGGTCGCCCGCCTGCACGACGCCAACATCGAGGTGATCCTCGACGTGGTCTACAACCACACCGCCGAGGGCAACGAAAAAGGCTCCACGCTGTCGTTCAAGGGCATCGACAACGCCAGCTACTACCGCCTGATGCCGGACAACCCGCGCTATTACATCAACGACACCGGCACCGGCAACACGCTGAACATCTCGCACCCGCGCGTGCTTCAGATGGTCACCGACAGCCTGCGCTACTGGGTCGAGGACATGCACGTCGACGGCTTCCGCTTCGACCTCGGCACCATCCTGGCGCGCGAGGCCACCGGCTTCGACGAGGGCGGCGGCTTCCTCGACAGCTGCCGGCAGGACCCGGTGCTGTCCAGCGTCAAGCTGATCGCCGAGCCGTGGGACCTGGGGCCGGGCGGCTACCAGGTCGGCGGCTTCCCGCCCGGTTGGGCCGAGTGGAACGACCGCTTCCGCGATTGCAGCCGCGCCTTCTGGCAAGGCGCCGAGGGCAAGACCGCGGAGATGGCGGCGCGGCTGTCGGCGTCGGGCGACAAGTTCAACCGGCGCGGGCGCAAGCCGTGGTCGAGCGTCAACTTCATCACCGCGCATGACGGCTTCACGCTGAACGACATCGTCAGCTACAACGAGAAGCACAACGAGGCCAACGGCGAGAACAACCGCGACGGCAACGACAACAACCACAGCTGGAACTGCGGCGTCGAGGGCGAGACCGAAGACGCCGAGATCCTGGCGCTGCGCGAGCGCCAGAAGCGCAACATGCTGGCGACGCTGCTGCTGGCGCAGGGCACGCCGATGCTGCTGGCCGGCGACGAGTTCGGCCGCACCCAGCGCGGCAACAACAACGCCTACGCCCAGGACAGCGAGATCGGCTGGGTCGACTGGGGCGTCACCGAGGCGGGCCACGAACTGCAGGAGTTCACCCGCAAGCTGCTGGGGGTACGCGCCAAGTACCCGATCCTGCGCCGCGGCCGGTTCCTCACCGGGGCGTTCAACGAGGAACTGGGGGTGCGCGACGTCACCTGGATCAACGCCAACGGCGCCGACATGACCCCGGAAGCGTGGGAGGACAACAACACCAAGTGCTTCGGCATGATCATGGACGGCCGCGCGCAGGCCACCGGCATCCGCCGTGCCGCCGGCGACGCGACGCTGCTGCTGATCCTCAACGCCTATCACGACGTGGTCGAGTTCACCCTGCCCGAGGTGGCCGGCGGCGAGACCTGGGCGCGCATCTTCGACACCAACGCGCCCGACCTCGCGGCCGAGACCTTCCCCACCGGCACGGCGTACAGCGTGACAGGGCGTTCGGTCCTGCTGTTCGAGCGCAGCCGGTAGGCAGGCTTGATCCGCGAGGGCGGTTGCAGCAGGGTCTTGGCAAACGGTTGCCCGACAGGAGAACAGGATGCTTGCCCGGACTGGACTGGACCCGCAGGAGGCGCTCGTCTGCACCATGGTGCTGATCGCCGCCGCCGGAGGCGGGATCACCGACCGCGAGATCGGCGTGATGTCCGGCCTCGTGCAGACGCTGCCGGTGTTCCACAACTTCAGCAGCGAGCGCCTGGACGCCGCGACCGAGGCGGCGGTCAACCTGCTGCGCGAAGACGATGGCCTGTCGCACGCCGGCGGCATGATCCGCGACGCGCTGGAGCCGCGGCTGCGCGAGACCGCCTATGCGCTCGGCTGCGAGGTGGTGGCGGCCGATCGGTTCGCGGCGCAGGAGAGCCTGCGGATGCTGGAGTTCGTGATGGGCGAGTTGCGCGTTGACCCGCTGGTGGCGGCGGCCATCGAGCGCGGCGCCAGGGCGCGGCACCAGCAAGTCTGACTGCCACGGCGCAAGTCTGACTGCAACGGCGGCGACGCGGATGCGTTTCGTCCGCTCGCAGACAGGAGCTTGACGATGTCCGAGATGCAGGACGGTTCCGCCGCCAAGGCCGGACCGGCGATGACCACGGATGTGTACGAGGTACAGGCGGCGTTCGCCACCGAGGCTGCCTTGCAGGAGGCCATCGCGCTGCTGTCGCAGGCGCGCTTCGACCGTGCCGACCTAAGCCTGCCGGCCGCCGTTCCCGAAGGCGCGGTCGCCACCCCCGACCAGGGCGCGGCGTTGCCCACCACCGACACCGACCTGCGGCAGGCGCGCACGCTCGGCACCAGCATGGCTGGCACTATCGGCGCCTTTGCGGCCGCGGGCGTCACCGTTGCCACTGGCGGTGCCGCTGGCGTGGTGATCGCCGCTGCTGCGGCGGTGGGAGCGGCCGCCGCTGGCGGGGCGCATGCGATCGGCGAGGCGGCGGAGAGCAACATCACGCAACAGCGTGAAACCGCCGCTGGACGCGGCGAGTTGCTGCTGTCGGCGCGGGTGACGACGCCGGAGCGGCGGGCGCTCGCCGAGCGACTCATGCAGCAGGCGGGCGGACGGGCGGTGGCCGACGTCAGCCGTGATGCGGCGGGCGTGTCGCATGGTGAGGACGCGGGTGGGATCAGCTCCGCCAGCTGGACCGGCTGACCTTCCCGGCTCGCTGGCCGATCCGGCTGCGGCGGCGCGGCGGCGGGCCTTGTTGGATCAGCCGCACATGCGGCCGCTTACCGGATATGCGCAGAGGCTCGGCGCGCAAGGACGGGGTTTCGTTCCCGACTTCGACCCGCTCGACGGCGGCGTCGAAGCATGGCTGCTGGTTCTGCTGGAAAAGCCGGGGCCGAAGACTCGTCCACCAGTCGGCTCAGGGTTCGTATCGCGCGACAATGCCGACCAGACAGCTAGGACGTTGCACCGCTTCATGCGAGAGGCGGACGTTCCGCGCCGAAGCGTCGTGATTTGGAACGTCGTGCCGTGGTGGAATGGAACGGTTTGCCTCGTTGCCGCTGAGAAACGGCTCGGCAGCGCGGAACTGCCCGCCCTGCTGGCGCTGACGCCGGCTTTGCGCGGGGTAATTCTGGCGGGCAACCCAGCCTGGGAATTCGGTGCGCCGGCTTTCACGGGCAACGGACTGAAGCTGTTCCGGTGCGTTCACCCATCGCCGCAGGCTCGCGCCGGGCCGCGTAGCCAAGAAGCATGGTTACGGCTGCCGCACATCTGGCGGGAAGCCTGGAGGGTTATCGCTTAGATTTCCACCCTACGAACGTGCCGCCATCAAGCGATGGCATAGACGACTTTAGGCAAGCTCGAGGTTGGACGCAGCGGCCTTACCGCGCTCCATGACGACGTCGTACTGAAGGCACCCGACGCGGAGAGAAGGCCAGTCAGGACGTGCTGCAAGCGGAGTCCAAAATCCATCGTGGCTTGGACTGCCCATGAAGCAAGGGCGAAGTCAATCCTCGCGAAGCAGCCCCAACGAGAAGGGGCGAGCCTCGCGGCTCGCCCCCAACCTTGCATCCCTCGACAGCGATGGATCAGAAGTCCATATCGCCCATGCCGCCCATTCCGCCCATGCCGCCGCCGCCGCCACCACCGCCGCCGGCCTGCTTCTTTTCCGGACGCTCGGCGATCATGGCCTCCGTGGTCACCAGCAGTCCGGCCACCGAGGCGGCGTCCTGCAAAGCGTGACGCACGACCTTGGTCGGGTCGATGATGCCGGCCGCCACCAAGTCTTTGTACTCGCCGGTCTGCGCGTCGAAGCCGTAAGCGTAGCTGTCGTTCTCGAGCACCTTGCCGCAGATCACGGCGCCGTCCTCGCCGGCATTCTCGGCGATCTGGCGCAGCGGCGTCAGCACGGCGCGGCGCACGATCTCGATGCCGACCTTCTGGTCGTCGTTCTCGGGCACCAGCTTGGACAGCACCATCGAGGCACGGGCCAAAGCCACGCCGCCGCCCGGCACGATGCCTTCCTCGACGGCCGCACGGGTCGCGTGCAGCGCGTCGTCGACGCGGTCCTTGCGCTCCTTCACCTCGACCTCGGTCGAGCCGCCGACGCGGATCACGGCCACGCCGCCAGCCAACTTCGCGAGCCGCTCCTGCAGCTTCTCACGGTCGTAGTCGCTGGTGGTCTCCTCGACCTGGGCGCGGATCTGGTTGCAGCGGCCCTTGATGTCCTCGGACTTGCCGGCGCCCTCGACGATGGTGGTGTTCTCCTTCTCGATCAGCACCTTCTTGGCACGGCCGAGCATGGCGAGCGTCACCGTCTCAAGCTTGATGCCGAGATCTTCGCTGATGACCTGGCCGCCGGTCAGGATCGCGATGTCTTCCAGCATCGCCTTGCGACGATCGCCGAAGCCCGGAGCCTTCACCGCCGCGACCTTCAGGCCGCCGCGCAGCTTGTTGACAACGAGCGTGGCGAGCGCCTCGCCCTCGATGTCTTCCGCGATAATCAGCAGCGGACGGCCCGACTGCACCACGGTCTCCAGCAGCGGCAGCATGACCTGCAGGCCGGACAGCTTCTTCTCGAAGATCAGGATGTACGGCTGATCGAGGTCGGCCACCATCTTCTCGGCGTTGGTGATGAAGTACGGCGACACGTAGCCGCGGTCGAACTGCATCCCTTCGACGACTTCGAGCTCGGTCTGGACGCCCTTGGCCTCCTCGACCGTGATGACGCCCTCGTTGCCGACCTTCTGCATCGCCTCGGCGATCATGCGGCCGATCTCGACTTCGCCGTTCGACGAGATGGTGCCGACCTGCGCGGTCTCGCTCTCGTTGCTGATCTTCTTGCTGCGGGCCTGCAACTCGGCGACCACGGCGGTGACCGCCTTATCGATGCCGCGGCGCAGGTCCATCGGGTTCATGCCGGCGGCAACCGCCTTGGCGCCCTCACGGACAATGGCCTGGGCCAGCACGGTGGCGGTGGTGGTGCCGTCGCCGGCCTGGTCGTTGGTCTTGCTGGCGACTTCGCGCACCATCTGCGCGCCCATGTTCTCGAACTTGTCGTGCAGTTCGATCTCTTTGGCGACCGTCACACCGTCCTTGGTGATGCGCGGGGCGCCGAAGCTCTTGTCGATGACCACGTTGCGGCCTTTGGGACCCAGCGTGACCTTCACCGCGTCGGCGAGGATGTCGACGCCGCGCAGCATACGCTGGCGGGCATCGCTGCCGAAGCGAACTTCCTTGGCTGCCATGTAATGTTTTCCTTTTTAGGTTTGGATCAGAGGCGCGACGGGCAGGGTGTTAGGCGGCTGCCTGGACCACGCCCATGATGTCGCTTTCCTTCATGATCAACAGTTCTTCGCCGTCGAGCTTGACCTCGGTGCCCGACCACTTGCCGAACAGGATGCGGTCGCCGGACTTCACGTCGAGCGCCACGATGGCGCCCTGCTCGTTGCGGGCGCCGGGGCCGGCGGCGACGATCTCGCCCTCCATCGGCTTCTCCTTGGCGGTGTCGGGGATGATGATGCCGCCTGCGGTCTTCTCTTCGGCCGTCAGGCGACGAACGACGACTCGGTCGTGCAAGGGACGGAACTTCATGAAGCACTCCTGGATGTTTTCCGCCGCCGTGGCGGGAAGCCCGGCGACCGGGTTGTTAGCACTCCCGCTCGGGGAGTGCCAGCGGTTTAAGCCGACCTCGTAAGGAAGTCAAGCAGCCAGCAGCACTCGCGGCGGTTGAGTGCCAACCGGCTGATAAATCACGATATTTTTAGTGGTTGCCGGTGCTCGGCGTGGCATCATCGGTTTGGCTACACTCAATAACGCAACGTGGAAGGAATGATCGATGCAGGACACCGAAGGATTGCAGCGGCAATTGCAGGGCTACCGGATGACCACCGCTGAAATCCTCTACCACCTGCCCGACAATCCCGACGTGCTGCAAACCTTCGTCTGGCAACAGCTCGACTTGGCCCCAAAATTCCCGGCTTTGCACAAGTTCCTCGATTTCTGGAATCGTGAGATCGAGGGCCGCCTGCACTCGGTGGCGGGTCGGCGCGTGTAGCCTAGTCAGCCCAAGCGAGGCGGCGCGGCTGCACTATCTGCACTGAACTCGGCCACACTGAACTCGGCCAGGGCGGTGCCGCGCAGCCGTCGCAGCATCCACCAGCCGAGCGCCGCCGCCAACGCCAGCAGCGCCGTCGCCAGCGCCACTTGGCCGGAATGGCCCAATTGGGTTCCGGCTCCGGCCAGCACGAACACCGCCGTCTGCGGCAGGTAGCCGACCGCCGAGCCGGCGACGAACGGCAGCGCCGCGGCGCTCGACACTCCGGCGGCCAGGTTGAGCAGCAGGTTGTTGCCGACCGGCAGCAGGCGCAGCATCAGCGCGGTCGCGAACGGCCGCGCGCCCAACGCCCGGTCGAGCCGCGCCAGCCGACCCACGAGCCGCCGCCGCGCCCAGTCGCGCCCGATCAACCGCGCCCAGCCAAGATCGACGAGGCAGCCGAGCACCTGGGCTGCGAGCGCCACGGCGCCGCCCCACCAGCCGCCGAGCGCGTAGCCGCAGGCGTAGCAGACCACCTGGCGCGGCACGCCCACGGCGCACAGCGCAGCCCCCACCAGGGCCAGGTCGATGACGCCGCGCTCCTCGGCCTCGTGGCGCAGCAGTCCCGCGATGCCGCCGGACGGCGCCAGCCGCAGCAGCAGGCCGGCCGCCAGGAGTCCGGCCAGCAGCAGCGCCGGACGCGATAGTTGCCGCAGACCCTCTCTCATCACTCGCCCTCGGGAGAAGCCTCGATCACCGGAATGCGCCAGCGCCGCTGCAGCCAGAACATGCCCATCAGGTCGAAGATGCCAACCCAGAGCCGGTCGAGCGTGCCGTAGTTGGAGTGCCCCCGCATCCGCGGCCGGTGGTTCACCGGCAATGGCAGGGTGCGCCCGCCGGCCCGCTGCACCAGCGCCGGCAGGAAGCGGTGCATGTGGTCGAACTGCGGCAGCGACAGGAACAGGTCGCGGCGGAACACTTTCAGGCCGCAGCCGGTGTCCGGGGTGGCGTCCTGCAGCACCCAGGCGCGCACCGCGTTGGCGGCGCGCGAGCTGACCCGTTTCAGCGCGATGTCGCGCCGCTGCACCCGGTGGCCGGCGATCATCAGCGCCGCCGCGCCAGGCTGCGCGCTTTCCGCCCGGGCGCGCGCCAGCAGCGCCGGGATGTCGGCGGGGTCGTTCTGGCCGTCGCCGTCCAGCGTCGCGATCCAGGCGCCGCGCGCCGCCCGCACACCGGTGATGACCGCAGCGCTCTGGCCGCAGCCGGCGCGGTGGCGCACCCAGCGCAGCGCCCCTTGCCGCGCCGCGTCGGCCAGCAGGCCAGGGGTCGCGTCGGTGCTGCCGTCGTCGACGTAGACGACCTCGTGCGCGATGCCGCGCAGCCCCGCCGCGATCTCCGCCAGCAGCGGGGCGATGTTGGCGGCCTCGTTGCGAACCGGCACCACGACCGACAACAACGCCTCGTCGATGCCGGCGGCCAGGGCCGCACGGCGCGGCGTCGGGACGGCGAGAATGTCGGAAAGGCGGTCGTCCATGGGGTATGTCATAGCGGCGCTTGCCGGCATTTTCCATCCGCGGCAGCTGGGGGAGGCAATTCGCCCGTCGCTGCGCCAACAGGTCTACGCTTCGCCAGCCGCCGGGTTATATGCAGGCCATGCCGTTCGACTCCGTAGCCTCGCCTGCCGGGGTAATTACCGTATGCCGCGACCGTCGCTTGGTTGCCGGCTGGCTGTTCGCGCTGTGCGCGATGACGCTCGTGATGGTGTCGCTGGGCGGCGCCACCAGGCTCACCGGCTCGGGCTTGTCGATCATGGAGTGGGCGCCGCTGTCCGGCGCGCTGCCGCCGCTGAGCCAGCGCGAGTGGCAGCGGCTGTACGGCCTCTACCAGCAGATCCCGCAGTACAAGCTGGTCAACGCCGGCATCGGGCTGGACGGCTTCAAGCACATCTTCTGGTTGGAGTGGGTGCATCGGCTGTGGGGCCGGCTGCTCGGCGTGGCGTTCATCGTGCCATTGGCGGTGCTGTGGCGGCGTGGCGCCATCTCGCGCGGGCTGCGCTGGCGGCTGCTCGGGCTGTTCGCGCTGGGCGGGCTGCAGGGTGCGGTCGGCTGGTTCATGGTGGCGTCCGGCTTCTTCCCCGACAGCACCGCGGTGTCGCCGTACCGGCTGGTGGTCCACCTGACGCTGGCGCTGACGTTGTACGCCGCGATGCTTTGGACCGGGCTTGGCGTGCTGCGGCCCTCGCGGCGCAAGACGGTGCCGTTGGCCGGCTGGCTGGCGGCGCTGGCCGGGATGGTGGCGCTGACGGTCGTCGCCGGCGGGTTCACGGCGGGGCTGCACGCCGGGCTGATCTACAACACCTTTCCCCTCATGGGCGGGCGGCTGGTGCCACAGGACTACCTCCAGTTGACGCCGGCGCTACGCAACTTGACCGAGAACGTGGCCGCCGTGCAGTTCGACCACCGCCTGCTGGCGACCGCGACGGCGCTGCTGGCGCTGGGGGTGGCGGCGGTCGGCTGGCGGGTCGTGCCACGGGCCGAGCGGGCGTTGCGCGCCGGGCTGCTGGCGCTGGCGGCGGCGGTGGCCGTGCAGTATTCGCTGGGCGTCGCGACGCTGCTGTGGATGGCGCCGGCGCCGCTGGCCACCGCGCACCAGGCCAGCGCCGTGCTGCTGCTGACCGCGACCTTGTGCTGCCTGCACTTCGCCCGGCGCGCGCCCGCCGGATAACGCCGCCTTGGCCGGATAACGTCGCCTTGGGTTGGCGTAGGCCGGTGCGCTCGCCATCTGTTGCCGACAACATCGAAATCCGAGGAGCCGTCTTGAGCGCATCCATCAACGGCGACACGCCGCTCACCGTCACCGACCGGCTATTTTTCGGCCATCCCGGCGCGGAACTCGACCGCGACGCCGCGCAACGGCTCACCGCCGGCGCCCTGGCGCAGGCCGACGACGGCGAGCTGTTCCTGGAATACCGCGAAAGCGAGCAGATCAGCCTGGACGACGGCCGCATCCGTGCCGCCGGATTCGACACCACCCTCGGCTTCGGGCTGCGCGCGGTGGCCGGCGAGGCGGCCGGCTACGCCCATGCCGGGGAGCTGACCGAGGCGGCTTTGGCCCGTGCCGCCGCCAGCGTGGGCGCGGTCGCGGCCGGCCACTCCGGCACCGCCAGCGAGACCCCGCGCGCCACCAACGCGCGGCTGTACTCCGCCGACAACCCGCTCTCGGCGATGGACTTCGCCCGCCGCTCCGGGGTGCTGGCCGAGATCGACGCCTACGCCCGTGGCCGCGACCCGCGCGTGCGCCAGGTGATGGCCTCGATCACCGGCGAGTGGCAGGCGGTGCAGATCATCCGCGCCGACGGGCACCGCGTCGCCGACCTGCGCCCGCTGGTCCGGCTCAACGTGTCCGTCGTCGTCGATTCGGACGGCCGGCGCGAGACCGGCAGCCACGGCACCGGCGGGCGTTACGCCTACGACCGGCTGGTCGACGCGCAGACCTGGCAGGGCGCGGTGGACGAGGCGCTGCGTCAGGCGCTGGTCAACCTCGACAGCCGCGCGGCCCCTGCCGGCGAGATGCCGGTGGTGCTGGGTCCGGGCTGGCCCGGCATCCTGCTGCACGAGGCCATCGGGCACGGGCTTGAGGGCGACTTCAACCGCAAGCAGACCTCGGCGTTCTCCGGCCTGCTCGGCGCCCGCATCGCCTCGGCCGGCGTCACCGTGGTCGATGACGGCACGCTGCCGGACCGCCGCGGCAGCCTGACCGTGGACGACGAGGGCACGCCGACCAGCCGCACGGTGCTGATCGAGGACGGCATCCTGCGCGAGTTCCTGCAGGACCGGCTGAACGCGCGGCTGATGGGGGTGCGCGCCACCGGCAACGGGCGTCGCCAGTCGTACGCGCACGCGCCGATGCCGCGGATGACCAACACCGTCATGCTGGGCGGGGCCAACACCTCCGAGGAGATGATCCGCTCGGTCAAGCGCGGCCTGTACGCCACCAACTTCGGCGGCGGCCAGGTCGACATCACCTCCGGCAAGTTCGTGTTCTCGGCCAGCGAGGCGTACCTGATCGAGGACGGCCGGGTGACCTCGCCGGTCAAGGGCGCGACGCTGATCGGCAACGGCCCCGACGCGCTGACCCGGATCGAGATGGTCGGCGACGACATGGCGCTGGACGCCGGCATCGGCACCTGCGGCAAGCAGGGCCAGGGCGTCCCGGTCGGCGTCGGGCAGCCGACGCTGAAGCTGTCGGCGTTGACGGTGGGCGGCACCGCCTGAACCGCCCAGCGTCCGCGTAACGGCTCGGCCCGGGGTTGAATGCCGCCGCGTGTTGCGGCAAGTGGCGGCATGAGCCGCCTCATTCCGTTCCCGCTGGTGCTGCTGCTGTGCCTCGCCGCGACTGGCGCGCGGGCAGCGCCGACCGCCGCAGCCGATGCCGCGGCCTGCCCAGCGGCGGCGTTGCCGACGCTGGCGCTACCGCACCTCAAGGATGCGTTGGCGCGCGACGAGCCGGCGATCATCGTGGCGATGGGATCGTCGAGCACGCAGGGCTGGATGTCGAGCGACCCCGGCCAGTCCTACCCCGGCGTGCTGCAGGCGACGCTGGAGCGGCTGCTGCCGCACGCGCACATCGCGGTCATCAACCGCGGCGTCAACGGCGAGGACGCTGCGGAGGAGACGCCCCGGCTTGACGCCGACGTGGTGGCGGTGCGGCCGCAGGTGGTGATCTGGCAGGTCGGCGCCAACGGCGCGCTGCGTAGCGTCGATCCCTCGGTGTTCAGCAAGCTGGTCACCGCCGGGGTGGGACGCCTGCATAAGGCCGGCGTCGACGTCGTGCTGATGGACAACCAGCGCTCGCCGCGCATCATGGAAGTGCCGGAGCACGCGATCATCGACGCTGCCCTGGCCAAGATCGCCCACGCGACCGAGACCAGCCTGTTCTCGCGCGGGGCGTTGATGGACGCCTGGGCGAAAACCGGGTCGCCATACGCGGACTTCGTCTCGCCCGATCGGCTGCACCACAATGACCGCGGCTACCGCTGCCTAGGCGAGGCGGTCGCGACGGCGGTCGCCAACGCCGTCGGGTCGGACCAGGACGTCGCCGGCGCTCCCTGATCCGTGGCCTTCAGCGCTGCAGGCCGAGCAGCGCGTACAGGCGCTGGCTGGGCGGCCACAGCGCCTCGATCTGCGGCTGCCGCAGCAGCAGCAGCAGGACGACCGCCGTCAGCGCCGCCACCGTCAGCACCCAGCCGACGATCCCGGCCACGGCGCCGATCGAGCGGCCGCCGAATGCCTCGGCGCCGAACACGCGGGCGCCGCCGAGGCGGCCGTCGTCGACCAGCGGCGGGCCGACTTCCATCCGCAGCTGCGAGCGGGCCGCGGCGGGTCGCGGCGGTATGTCCATCACGGCGACCGGCGGCGCGTCCATTTGCGGCGCCGTGATCCGCCGCGCCTGGGTTCGCGGCGGGGGGCGGACAGTCACCTCCTCGGGCGGCGGCGGCGGTTCCGGCGGCGGCGGCGGCGATGGCCATTCGTGCCCGCAGCGGGCGCAGCGCAACACGCGTGGCCGGGCCAGCGCCTGGTTGGGCACATCGTAGACGGCGACGCATTGAGGGCAAGGTATCCGCATGGCGTCACTTCTGGCGGTGCGGGGCACAAAGCGCAACTATCTGTTCGGAAGGCCCCGGTAAACTTGCCGACGTGCTATTCAGCGCCCGTTCAGGTCAACGCCCGTTCAGGTAAGCGCCTGTTCAGGCACCGGCGCCGGGAGAGCTCAGCCGCGATGATCCGCCTCGATGGCGTCAGCCTGCATTACGAGCGCGCCGCCGGCGGCGCCGGCCCGGCGCACGGGCCGGACATCCAGCGCGACCTCACGTTCAGGGTGGCCCCGGGCGGCTTTCGCTGGCTGCTGGGGCCGTCCGGCGCGGGCAAGTCCAGCCTGCTGCGGCTGCTGCACCTGGCGGCGCGCCCGAGCCGCGGACGGCTCGGCGTGCTGGGGGCCGAGATCGCGTCCGAGGGCCGCCCGATGCCGCGGCACGCGATGGCGGCGCTGCGGCGGCGGATCGGCATGGTGTTCCAGGATTTCCGCCTGCTGCCGCACCTGAACGCGTTCGACAACGTGGCGCTGCCGCTGCGTATCGCCGGCCGCCCGGAGGGGCAGGTGCGCGCCGACGTGACCGAGATGCTGCGCTGGGTCGGGCTGGCGCCGAAATCCGCCCAACGGCCTGCGGAGTTGTCCGGCGGCGAGCAGCAACGCATCGCCATCGCCCGCGCCGTGGTCGGCCGCCCCAGCCTGCTGCTCGCCGACGAGCCGACCGGCAACCTGGACGAGGCCCAGGCCGAGCGGCTGCTGCTGCTTTTGCACGAGATGAACCGGCTGGGGGCCACGGTGATCGTCGCCACCCACAACGACGCGCTGGTGGCCCGGCACCCGGCGTCCTGCCTGCGGCTGGATCGCGGCTGGCTGGTGCGCGATGGCTAACCCAGGTCGAACGACAGCCGGGCCAACAGCCGGGCCGGGCCGGTCGCGGCTGCGGCGGGCGAACAGCGACGACCTTGGCCTGCGCCGGGCGCTAGGCGACCGCGTGCTGCCGCTGCTGGTGGCGGCGATGGCGTTCCTGGCGGCGCTGGCCATCACCGGCGCGGTGGCGGCGGGCGGCCTCGCGGCGCACTGGCGGCAGGGTGCCGCGGGCACGCTGACGGTGCAGGTGCCGCAGCCCGACATCCCGGTCGGCGGCGGCGGCGGCGGCGGTGGCCTGCCCCGGCTGGCCCGCGCCGTGGCGCTGTTGCGCGGCAGCCCGGCGGTGGCGTCGGCGCGCGCGCTCGGCGTCGCCGAGCTGGACGACCTGCTGCGGCCCTGGTTCGGCGCCGCCGGCGCGCCCGCGGCGCTGCCGCTGCCCGGCGTCGTCGCGGTGCGCCTCGCCGCCGGCGCCGAGGACCGGCTGGCGGAGCTGGCGGCGGAGCTGGCGGCGGCGGTGCCGGGGGCGGAGCTGGAGTCGCACGGCCGCTGGGTGCGGCGGCTGGCGATCCTGGCGACCAGCCTGCAGGCCTGCGCGTGGCTGGCGCTGGCGGTGGTGGCCGGGGTGGCGGTGCTGGTGATCGCCGTCGCCACCCGCTCCGGCCTGATGGCGCGGCGCGACGCGATCCAGATCGTGCACGGGCTGGGCGCCACCGACGGCTACATCGCCAGCCGCTTCGCCCGGCGGGCCACCCGCCTGGCCGCTCTGGGCGGCAGCCTTGGCGCCGTGCTGGCGTTGCCGGTGCTGCTGACGCTGGCTTCGCTCGCGGCGCCGTTCGCGGCCGAAGCGGCGTCGCCGCAGGCCCAGGCGTGGGAGGCATGGCCCTGGAGCGTTGCCGGCGCGCTGCCGGGCGGAGTCTGGGCGAGCCTGCCGACGCTGCCCCTGGCCGCCGCGGCGATCGGCTTCGTGACCGCGCAGGGCACCGTGCGCCGCTGGCTGCGGCGGCTGCCGTGAGACGCCGGTGGGTGGCCGCGCTGCCGCTGCTGGCGGGGGCCGTTTGGGCGACGGGCTTCGGCTGGTTCCTGCGTAGCGCCACCGCGCCGGCGGCGCTGCCCGCCCACGCCGACGCGATCCTGGCGCTGACCGGCGGCGCGGCGCGCGTCGAGACCGCGTTGCGGCTGCTGGCGGATGGCCGGGCGGGGCTGCTGCTGGTTTCCGGCGTCGGCGGGTCGACCGAGTTCGCCGCATTGGCGCGGCGCGCCGGCGTGTCCGGGTCGCTGCGCGACCGCGTCACGCTGGGCCGCGCCGCGACGTCCACCCGCGGCAACGCGCAGGAGGCGGCGGCGTGGGCCCAGCTGCGCGACGTGCGCTCGATGATCGTGGTCACCGCGTTCTACCACATGCCGCGGGCGCTGGCGGAGCTGGCGCGCACGCTGCCGGAGGTGGCGCTGTATCCCGCCCCGGTCGGCGCCCCGGCCGGCGGCGGCCTGCTGCCGAACCTGGCCTCGCTGCGCCTGCTCGCGGGGGAGTACACCAAGTTCCTTGGCTGCGAGCTGGGTGTCTCCGGCCTGGTTCCAGGAGCCGACATGCGCCTGCCCGAGCGCCCCGACCTCAATCGCCCCGACGAGATGCGCGCGTTGCGCGACATCGGGCCATTGCCCGAAACCCGGTTCGGCGGATGACCGGCTCGGTGGCGACATGGCTGCGCTCTGCGGCGTTCTCGGTCTGGTTCTACGGCATCACGGTCGCGTTCTGCCTGGCCAGCCCGCCGGCGCGGCTGCTGGCGCATTGGCGTGGCGGCGATCCCGGGCAGCGGGTGGCGCTGCGCTACGCCCGGACCTGGGCGCGCGCCGTGCTGGCGGGACTGCGCCCGATCTGCGGCATCGCCTGGAGCGTCACCGGGCGCGAGCACATCCCGGCCGGGCCGGCGCTGATCGCCGCCCAGCACCAATCGACGTTCGAGACGCTGCTGTGGGTCGCGATGCTGCCCGACATGGCGTTCGTGCTGAAGCAGGAGCTGATCCGCATCCCGCTGTTCGGCGGCATGCTGAGCGCCTGCGGCATGATCGCGGTGGATCGCGCCGCCGGCGCCACGGCGATCCGCACGCTGCTGCGCGAAGGCGCCGCCGCCATCGCCGCCGGCCGCCAGATCGTGATCTTCCCCGAAGGCACCCGGGTCGCCCACGGCGCCGTGGGCACGCTGCACCCCGGGGTTGCGGCGCTCGCGGCGCGGCTCGACGTGCCGGTGGTGCCGGCACTGACCGATAGCGGGCTGGCGTGGGGCCGGCGCGTGTTCCGCAAGGCGCCGCGGCCGATCCATGTCGTCATCCTGCCGCCGCTGCCGTCCGGGCTGCCGCGCCAGGAGTTGATGCGCCGGCTCGCGGAAGCCTACGCCGCAGGGCCGCCGGCCTGATACGCCGCAGCGACCCGATACGCCGCAGCAATCCGGGCGCCTGTGGACAACTCTGTGGGCGCTGCTCGCCGGCGGTTCGGGCCGCACACCAGGGGCAGAGCGTAACCCATTGTCGGAAACAGGGTTCTTTTGATGTACAGTGACAAACGCCGGCCTCCCCGGAGAGTGGGGATAGTGCGTGCCGCGTGGCTGCTCGGGGCCGGGCTGGCTGCCTGCCTGATGGCGGCGCACACCGCGGGCTGGTTCTGGGCCGAGCGCACGCTGCAGCGCGGGGTGGCCGGGTGGATCGCCGCCCAGCGCGCGGGGGGGCTGACCCTCGCCACCGGCCCGGCGCAGTCCGCCGGCTGGCCGTTGGCGGTTCGGGTGGAGCTGCCCGATGTCGTCGTGGGTCCCGGCGGGCTGCCCGGCGGCGGCGTGCTCCGCACCGCGCGGGCCAGCGTCGGCGTGTCGCTGCTGGAGCCGGGCCTGTTGCGCGTCGTTCTGCCGGAGCCGCTGCGCCTGGCGCTTCCCGGCAGGCCGGAGGTCACCGCCAGCGCCGCCGAGTGGCATGTCGACGTCCCGTTGCAACAGCCCGATTCCGCCGAGATGGACGCGACCGACTGGCGTGCCGCCTGGGCGCTCGAAGGCCAGGCCCCTCAGGTCCAGGCTCCCCAGACGCTGACCGCGGCGCTGGTGCATCTGCTGGTGAAGCCGGACGCGCTCGACACGCGTCTCACGCTCAGCGCCCAGGCCATCGACCTTCCCGCGCCGCCTGCTGGCCAAGCGTTGCCGCTGGGCCGGCGGCTGGCTTCGGTGTCCGGCGACGCGACGTTGCGCGGCCTGCTGCCCGACACCGCCAGCGTTGCGGCGCTGTCCGGCTGGCGCGACCTGGGCGGGCGGCTTGACATCTCGCGCGGCGCGTTCGGCTACGGGCCGCTCGGTGTTCTGGGCAGCGGCAGCGTGACCCTCGACGCGGCGTTGCAGCCGGCCGCGACGGCGCAATTGCATGTGCTCGGCGCCGCCGCGACGCTTGACGCGCTGACGCAGGCGCGGGTGCTGGACGCCAACGCGGCAGTGGCGGCCAAAGCGGTGCTGGGGCTGTTGACGCGGGTTCCGGAGGACGGCGGCGCGCCCGCGGTCGACCTGCCGCTGCGGCTGCGCGACCGCATCCTGTCGTTGGCCGGCTACCCGCTGGCGAAGCTGCCGCCGGTGGTTTGGCCGCCAGCGCCGTAGGCGGCGTGCAATCGGCGCGGTTGGAGGCCATGTTGTGCCGTGCCGGCAACGTTCGCCAGGCGGAGCGACCCATGACCCGGATCGACGCCGTGTTCCTCGCCCGCCTGCAATTCGCCTTCACCATCGGCTTCCACATCGTGCTGCCGGCGTTCTCGATTGGCCTGGCGAGCTATTTGATGGTGTTGGAGGGGATGTGGCTACGCACCGGGCGGCAGGTCTACCTGGACCTGTTCCAGTTCTGGGTGAAGGCCTTCAGCCTGGTGTTCGCTATGGGCGTGGTCAGCGGCCTGGTGATGTCGTACGAGTTCGGCACCAACTGGGCGCAGTTCGCCCGCCGCGCCGGCCCGGTGATCGGGCCGCTGATGGGCTACGAGGTGCTGACGGCGTTCTTCCTGGAGGCCGGGTTCCTCGGCATCATGCTGTTCGGCATGAAGCGGGTCGGCCGCGGCCTGCACTTCTCCGCCACCTGCGTGGTGGCGTTCGGCACCCTGCTGAGCGCGTTCTGGATCTTGTCGGTCAACTCCTGGATGCAGACGCCTGCCGGCTACACGCTGGCGCCGGACGGGCGGTTCCTGCCGGCCGACTGGCTGGCGATCATCTTCAACCCGAGCTTCGGCGTGCGGCTGCCGCACATGGTGCTGGCGTCGTACCTGAGCGTGGCGTTCTTCGTCGGCGCGGTCGGCGGCTACCACCTGCTGCGCGACCGGACCAACGCCGCGGCGCGCACGATGTTCTCGATGGCGATGTGGATGGCGGCGGTCGTGATCCCGGCGCAGATCGTCATGGGCGACATCCACGGCCTCAACACCCTGAAATACCAGCCGGCCAAGATCGCCGCCATGGAGGGCGACTGGGAGACCGCCAAGGGCGCGCCGCTGGTGCTGTTCGGCATGCCGGACATGAAACGGGAGCGGACCGACTACAAGGTCGAGGTGCCGCGCCTCGGCAGCCTGATCCTGACCCATGGCTGGGACGGCGCGGTGCCGGGGCTGAAGGATTTCCCACCGCAGGACCGGCCGTACTCGCCGGTGGTGTTCTGGTCGTTCCGAATCATGGTCGGACTGGGCTTCGCGATGCTGGGCGTCGGGCTGTTGTCGCTGTGGCTGCGCTGGCGGCGTTCGCGGCGGTCTATCTGGTGGTGTTCGGCGCGGGCCTGATGTTCCTGCTGCGGATGGTCTCGCAATTGGCGGTGCCGGGCGAGCCGGGACCCGACGCCGGCCGGCCGTTGCGTACCGCGGGCATCACGCCGGGTCCTGCCAGCGCCGCCATCTACGGCACGGCGATCCCGGCGACGCCCGCTGTGGCCCATCTTGCAGCGGGGGAGTGACGCCGATGACGACGCTGCCATGGCTCGACCTGCCGCTGGTCTGGGGCGGGCTGATCGCCTTCGCGGTGCTGGCCTACGTGGCGCTCGACAGTTTCGACCTCGGCGCCGGCATCCTGTTCGCCCTGGAGCCGGAGCGGGCGGACCGCGACGTGATGGTGAACTCGGTGGCCCCGGTGTGGGACGGCAACGAGACCTGGCTGGTGCTCGGCGGCGGCGGGCTGTTCGCGGTGTTCCCGCTGGCCTACGCGGTCATCATGCCGGCGTTGTACCCGACCATCATCGGCATGCTGCTGGCGCTGGTGTTCCGCGGCGTGGCGTTCGAGTTCCGCTTCCGCGCCGAAACCCGCGCCGGCCGGGGCTGTGGGACATCGCGTTCTTCGCCGGCTCGACGCTGGCGGCATTGTGCCAGGGGCTGACGCTGGGCGGGCTGCTGCAGGGCATCCGCGTGGTCGACCAGTCCTATGCCGGCGGCTGGTGGGACTGGTTGACGCCGTTCACCGTGCTGTGCGGCGTCAGCACCGCCGTCGGCTACGCCCTGCTCGGCGCGGCCTGGCTGGTCTGGCGCACCGGCGGCCAGTTGCAGGCGCGCTGCCGGCGTCACGTCAGCCGCCTCGGGGTGGCGACGCTGGCGCTGATCGCGGCGGTGAGCGTGTGGACGCCGCTGCTGCACCCGAGCTTCGCCGCGCGCTGGTTCCATATGCCCGGCCTGCTGCTGACCAGCCCGGCGCCGCTGCTGGTGGCGGCGCTGGCGCTGCTGTTCTGGCGCGCGCTTGTCCGGGAGGACACCCATGCGACGCCGTTCCTGTGCGTGCTCGGCTGGTTCGTGCTGTGCTTCATGGGGCTGGGCATCAGCGTCTACCCCAACATCGTGCCGCCCGACATCACGCTGTGGGACGCCGCGGCGCCGCCCGCCAGCCAGGCGTTCCTGCTGGTGGGCGCTGCGGTACTGGTGCCGATGATCCTGGCCTACACCGGGTTTTCGTACTGGGTGTTCCGCGGCAAGGTGCAGCCGGGAGCGAGCTACCACTGAGCCGGAGCCGCCGTTGGCCCGCCGGCTGCTGTGGTTCGCGGCGCTGTACGTCGCGGGCGTCGCGGTCGTGGGCGTCGTGGCGTACGCGCTCAAATTGGCGATCGCGGCGTAGACGATCCGGCGTCCGGGCCAATCTGTGGACCATGTGCAACCTCTACAGCCTCGTTAAAGGCCAGGCGGCGATCCGCGACGTGTTCGAGGCCACCGTGGACCGCACCGGGAACCTGCCGCCCCTGCCCGCCATCTTCCCGGACCAGATGGCGCCGGTGGTGCGAAACGCGGCGGGCGGGCGCGAGCTGGCGATGCTGCGCTGGGGCTTCCCGCCGCCGCCGAACGTGCCCGGCAACCGCCCGGTCACCAACATCCGCAACACCGGGTCGGGCTTCTGGCGCGCGTGGATGAAGCCCGAGTACCGCTGCCTGGTGCCCGCCACCTCGTTCAGCGAGTACCTGCCGGGCAAGCCCGCCGTCCCGTACTGGTTCGCGTTGGCGGAGGACCGGCCGCTGTTCGCGTTCGCTGGGCTGTGGCGGCCCTGGACCGGCACGCGGGGCAAGGTGGAGGGCGAGCACGAGCTGTTCGGTTTCCTGACCACGGAGGCGAACGCCGTGGTCGGCCCGGTTCACCCGAAGGCCATGCCGGTGATCCTCACCAAGCCGGAGGAGTACGAAGCCTGGATGACCGCCCCGATCCCCGATGCCCTGAAGTTGCAGCGCCCGTTGGGAGACGAGCTGCTGTCCGTCGTGGCGACGGGGAGCCGGCGGGACGGCTGACCGGCGCGCTCAGGGCGGCGGGTCGAACCGCAGCAGCGCCACGTCGCGTCCGAAGCGGAGCAGCAAGGCCGGCCGCTCGGGCAGTTGCAATGCAGGCGGGATGACCGCCGGGTCGGCCAGGACCACTTGGCCGACCGCGCCCTGGGCCAGCCACACCGGGCTGCCGCCCGCCAGCCAGGCGCGGGCGACGGCGGGATCGAGCGTCCAGCGCCGCTCCGCGAGCGGAGCGCCGTCCAGCGCCAGGAAATAGTTGAGCAGGTCCGGCAGCCGGTCGTCCTCGACGAGCACGAGGTCGCGCGGCGTCGCCCGCGCGTGCAGCGCCTGCGCCGCCTGGTCCCAGCGCGGCTTGGTCTCGGCCCCGTAGTAGCCGCCAAGGTTGATTGCGGCGAGCACGCCGGCAGCGAGCGCGCCCGGCAGTCGCGCCGCCGGGGGCGCCAGGTTCGCGCCAAGTCCGGCCAGCACGAAGAACGGCACGGCGCCCCATAGCAGGTAGCGGGGAATCCACAGCGGGAACACCGTCGAGACGGCCAGCAACGCCACCGGCGGCAGCAGCGCCGCCACGGCCAGCACGGCGAATGCCGCGCGGCGGCGACGCCATGCCCAGACGCCGCTCGCGACGGCCAACAGGGCCACCAGCGCCCCCAGGCCCGGCACCCCTGCCGGGAACAGGTGGGTGCTGATAAGGCTGCCGATCCGCATCAGGTAGACCGTGTCGAACGTGGCCCACAGCCGGTCGGCGTCGAGCGGCGGTATCCAGGTCAGGCCATCGGCCATCCGGCCCTCGTTGAGCACGTACATCGCCGCGAACCACGGCGCGATCAGCACGGCGACGGCGGCGTGGCCCAGCAGCCAGGTCCGCCAGCGCCCCCGCCTCCGCGTGTCGCGTGTCGCCAGCGCCCAGCCCAGCGTCGAGGCCGCCGGCCAGGCGAGGGCGATGCCGAGCGTCGCGACCGCGCCGAAGGTGCCGCCGAGCAGCAGCGCCCAGCCGGCCCGGTCGGCGTCGCGCGCCGGCTCCTCGACCAGGCGCAGCAGGCCGAGCAGCGCCGCCGCGATGCAGCACATGACCAGCGTGTAGGACCGCGCCTCCTGTCCGTACTGCACCTGGATCGGCGAGAACGCCATCAGCAGGCCGGCCAGTAGGCCCGCCGCGCGCCCGCCGACCCGCATCGCGGCCGCTGCCACGAAGGCGCAGGTCACTGCTCCCAGCACGGCCGACGGCGCGCGCGCCACCGCCTCGCTTTGACCCAGCGCCAGCACCCCGGACAGCAGGGCGAAGTACGTCGGCAGATGGTGGTAGCTCAGGCTGTCGCGGATCAGCGCGCCCATCGGCAGGGCGGCACGGCGCAGCGTGGTCAGTTCGTCGAGCCAGAACGGCTTGTCGCCGATGCCCCACAGCCTCGCCGCGAGCGCGCAGGCGAACGCCGCCACGGCCGGCCAAACGCTGCGATTGGACGGCTCGGCGGCCGCGGACACGCTTATGACGACTGCAGGCATGACGACCGCCGGCATGACGACCGCCGGCTGCTACCCGCCGCGCGCGGCGGCAACGGCGGCCTGCAGCTCGGCAATGCCGACCCCGCCCGGCAACAAGCGGCTGCCGACCACGTAGGCCGGCGTGCCCTCGACGCCGATCCGGTGCGCCAGCGTCACGTTGGCCTCGATGCGCTCGGTGATCGCCGGATCGGCCATGTCGCGTTGCAGCCGCGGCCAGTCCAGGCCGGCGGCGACGGCCTCGGCCTGCAGGCTTTCGGGCGTGATGTTGGGCGAGCCGGCGGACATGATGGCGTCGTGCAGGCGCCGGTAGCCGCCCTGGCGCTGCGCCGCCAGCACCGCGCGGGCGCCCAGCACGCTGGGCGGCCCCAGGATCGGGATGTCCTTGTAGACCAGGCGCAGCTTCGGGTCGCGGCGCAGCAGCTCGGCGATCACCGGCAGCATGCGCCGGCAGTACGGGCAGCGCAGGTCGTAGAACTCGACCAGGGTCACGCTCCCCGCGGCGTCGCCGGCGACCGGGTCGGCGGCGTTGCGGGTCAGCTCCAGCTTGGCCTGCGCCACGACGGCGGCTTGGCGCGCGCCCTCGTCGGCCCGCAGCGCGGCGGCTGCGTCGCGCAGGATGCTGGGGTCGGCGGCGAGCGCATGGCGCAGGATGGCCACGATCTCGGCGCGCTGCGACGGGGTGAACGAGTCCGCCTGCTGCGCCCCCTGTTGCGCGTGGGCGACGGCGGCGAGCGACAGCAGCGTCAGCACGGCAGCCAGGCAACGCCGGATCATGGTTCGCTCCATTCTAGGCGCGCCAGCGATACCGCGCCGCGCCGCCGTTGGCGACGGTTGGTTGCCGCATCGGCGGAACGAGGCTATGGCAGCACGCCAACCGCAAGCCCAGGGAAACGACCGACATTGCGCCATCTCCGACCCGGCTTGCCGACAAGCGTGGCCTCCATGTTGACGCGCACGCTGGCTTCGCTCGGCATCCTGGCAGCCGCCTCGTGCTCCGCGCTGAATGACAATTTCCTGGGCGGCGGCGGCCCGCAGGTCGGCACGCAGGGTTTCGTCGGCGGCTTCCTCGGCGGCGCCGTGGCCGACGAGCCGCGCGCGGCGCTGGCGGCGCGCGACGTGCTCTCCGCCGGCGGCAACGCCGTCGACGCCGCGGTGGCGGCCGGTTTCACGCTGGCGGTGACGCTGCCGTCGCGCGCGGCGCTTGGCGGCGGCGGCGCGTGCCTGGTCTACACGCCCAACCCCGGGACCGGCAGTCCCGACACAGGCGACGGCGGGCGTGGCGTCGAGGCGGTGCTGTTCCTGCCGGCGGCTCCGGCGCAGTCCGGCGGCGACCGTCCGGCCGCAGTGCCGACGATGGCGCGCGGGCTGTTCGCGCTGCACGCCCGCCATGGCCAGCTGCCGTTCGAGCAGCTGCTCGCCCCGGCCGAGAAGCTGGCGCGGTTCGGGGTTTCGGCTTCGCGCGCCCTGGTGCGCGACATCGGCGTGGTGGCCGGGCCGCTGTCCGGCGATCCGGCGTCGCGCGCGGCGTTCTTCGCCAACGGGCAACCGCTCGCCGAGGGTGCCACGCTGCGCCAGCCGGACCTCGGCGCGTCGCTGGCGCAGCTGCGGACGGCCGGCGTCGGCGACCTGTACCAGGGCGTGCTGGCACGCAACTTCGCTGCGGCCGCGACGCAGGCGGGCGGCCCGATGACCGACGCCGACCTGCGCCAGGCGCTGCCGCAGGTGCTGCCGGCCCCCGAGACGACGTTCGGCGACGATGTCGTGAGCCTGTTCCCGCTGCCGGCCGATGGCGGCGTCGCCGTCGCGGCGGCGCTGGGCGCGCTGTCGAAGCAGCCCGAGGCGCTGCAGCAGGCCGGCGCGCAGGGGCTGGCGGCGGCGGCGGCGGCGCGGCGGCTGCCCGGCGGGCTTGGCGCGCTGCCGGCCTCGACCAGTTTCGCGACGCTCGACCGCAACGGCGACGCGGTGGCCTGCGCGCTCACCATGAACAACCTGTTCGGCACCGGGCGAATCGCTCCCGGGACCGGCATCGTGCTCGCCGCCTCGCCTGCCGCGGCGACCCGGCCGCTGCTCTCGGCGGCGATCGTCTGGAACAGCCACATCAACAGGTTCCGCGCCGCCATCGGCGCGTCCGGGCAGGACGGCGCGCCGCTGGCAGCGGCGGTCGCGGTCACGCAGGTCGAGGCGGCGGGCGGCCCGGCCGCGCTGCCGCTACCGACCCCGCCGCCGGAACCGGGCCGCGCCAACGTGATCCAGTGCAACCGCTACCTGCCGGGCAACGAGGGGTCGTGCGGCTGGGCGACCGACCCGCGCGGCGCTGGCTTGGCTATCGGCAGCAGCAGCCGATAATGCCGCTGAAGGTCGGCCGCGGCGCCGGGACGCCGGCGTTCATCGTCATGGACGTCATCGCCGCCGCCAACGCCAGGCAGGCGGCGCTGCCGCCCGGAGCGCCGCACGTGATCCGCATGGAGGTCGGCCAGCCGGCCACCGGCGCGCCACGCAAGGCGGTCGCGGCGGTCGCGGCGGCGCTGCGCTCCGGGCAGCCGCTCGGCTACACCGAGGCGTTCGGGCGGCCGGCGTTGCGCGAGCGGATCGCGGCGCACCTTGCCGACTGGTACGGGATCGACCTGCCGCCGGCGCGGGTGGCGGTGACCACCGGGGCTTCGGGCGCGTTCCCGCTGGCGTTCCTGGCGGCGTTCGATCCCGGCGACCGGGTGGCGCTGGCGACGCCGTTCTATCCGCCCTACGTCAACATCCTGGTATCGCTCGGCTTGCGGCCGGTGCTGCTGCCGACCGACGCCGCGACGCGCTACCAGCCGACCGTGGCGATGCTGCGCCAGCTCGACCCGCCGCCGGACGGGCTGATCGTGGCCAGCCCGAGCAACCCGACCGGCAGCATGCTGCACGCCGACGACCTGGCCGCCATCGCCGCCTGGTGCGACGGGGCCGGAGTGCGGCTGGTCAGCGACGAGATCTACCACGGCCTGCACTACGGCGCGGCGCCCGCCACCGCCTCGGCGTTCAGCGACAACGCCATCGTCATCAACAGCTTCAGCAAGTATTTCAGCATGACCGGCTGGCGGGTCGGCTGGATGGTCTTGCCGCCCGACCTGCTGCGCCCGGTCGAGCGCCTGGCGCAGAACCTGTTCATCTCCGCGCCACACGTGGCCCAGGTCGCCGCCGAGGCGGCGTTCGATTGCCACGACGAACTGGCGGAGAACGTCGCCCGCTACCGCCGCTCCCGCGAGGCGTTGCTGGCGGCGCTGCCGGATGCCGGTTTCGCGCAGCTGGGGGCCGCGGAGGGGGCGTTCTATCTATATGCCGACGTGAGTGGCCGCACCGACGACAGCCAGGCTTTCTGCGCCCGGATGCTGCGCGAGGCGGCAGTCGCTGCGGCCCCCGGGGTTGATTTCGACCGGGTGCGCGGCGACCGCTTCGTACGGCTCAGCTATTGCGGCAGCGAGGCCGACATGGCCGAGGCGGCTTCGAGGCTGGCGGCATGGCGTTGACGCCGAGTAGGCGAGCTCAAGCGAAATCAGGTACAAGTAGCTCCTAGGCCGTGTGGACGGAATCCCTGACATGCTTTTCTAGCGGGTTCTCAAATCGGGTTTTGTTCGAATCACTGCGTGACCGGTATCAGGGAGCCGGACATGCTGACGGGAATGACAGAGGTCGATTG
>JAABUY010001045.1_pt1 | contig 40054 bp, 36 predicted proteins | sample 5560271 | NCBI WGS metagenome assembly JAABUY01 (sample SAMN10711886, study PRJNA513374) | rock metagenome | isolation source: Antarctica rocks | place: Antarctica: Victoria Land, University Valley
TGAGAGGTGAGAGAGGGGAGGGGAGAGATGAGAGGGGGGGGGGGTGAGAGGAGAGATGAGAGGGGGGGGGTGAGAGGTGAGAGGTGAGAAGTGATGGCACTACACTTGAAGAAATACTGTTAGAAAAGAGTCGGTGAATTGATAAAGGCATCCTATAAGGGGAAGTATCATGCTGCGTCTTCTATCTAAGATATATATATTGTATTGTATTGCAGCTTTCTCCTTTCGTTCTTGTAGTATGAAGTATAGAGTCTGAATAATAGTTCAGGCAACAACGCTACCCGTAATATTTGGGTTCTCCGTTGCTTCGAATCGGTAGATATAGCTTCAGCGCGCCGGCGAGAAACGCTTGCTGAGTTCTACATTCGTATTCCTCGCCGATGAGGCAACCAACCTGAGACTGGCCATTCTATTCAGCAGGCCGAGAAAGTTTTTCCGAGACATCCAGCATAGGTTCGTGGGCTGTTTTAGATATTGACATCAAGTGGTAGCTGCGAGGGCGGCATGACTGTCGGTGTAGGTACGCTACGCTCTAGGAGTACCACAAGTTGCTTAGAAAGGGAGAGGATACGAGGCTGAAAGTTATGACGAGCGCTATGAGTGGTGACGGGATATGTTTGATTGGGGCTGAGAATCTGCCAGATCGATGGTGAGGGGATGAGGGGGGAGGTGGGGAGGGGATGGTGTTTATCATTGGTATATGGATATATATATATATATATATATTATATATACCCCGAACTTAGGATTAGGAATTACCTTTTTAGATCGGGAAAGGGAGCAGGGCCGCTTTAGAGGGAGCAGCGAGGGAGCAAGGGGGCGGAGCAAGGGAGCACTGAGGGAGCACGGGAGAGCATCGAGGGAGCATGGGCGAGCAGCGAGCGAGCATGGGGGAGCATAGAGCATAGGGGAGCACGAGGCGCAGCAAGGGGAGCATGTAGGCAGTACAGGGGCACAACAGGTAGGAGCCTGAAATGGATCTCTCAGCCTCCGGCTTGAGTTGCCCTAGTTATTTTTTATTTCCTCGAGGCCCTTATACTCTTAAGAGCTCCCTTTTAGCCATTCTAAATGCTATTTCTCTTTACCCTCTACTCGTTTCTTTGCTCAATTGATTCGCTCGTATGGTTTTTAGAGTAAATCGGTCATCTCGATATATAGCTTAGAACAAAAGAGACCAGGGTAAGTGAGTTCTCACTTCTGCAATATAACCCCCTTCTATCTCTGCTCCATACCCTCTTCATTCGATTGATCTTAGCCAAATCCTCAAGTCATCATTCTATTTCCTTTGCCCAGTATAACTAGCAAAGTGAGTATTTTCTTTGTCTTAAACTAATGTTTATTAAATTGCCGGTGTTTTTTGAAACCTTGATGTCAAGCCTAAGATTGTTTTAGATCTAATCGCCGCACGCAAGCTCCTTAAGGCCTAAAATGGCTCTCTGTCGTACTAATCTTATAACTCATACCTGCCTTTTCCCTGAGATCAAGATAAAGCGGCTAGTTAGCCCCTTATCGAACTGGAGCAACTGGGTAAACACTCAACTTTTTCAATTAAGGCAACAAGTCCCGTCTCCGATAAATGAGATGTACAGAGCATGAATGACGAGAAATGGCGAGAAAATACATATTTGCACCACAGTACCCTTTGCTAGATGTTGCATGTTCCAAAATTCCCAGATGAAAGCGAGATGGATAAAGATAAAGAAAAAGTAGGCCCGCAGATCCAGGCAGAGGCTACGGCCACAAGTATTGGTAGTTGTTAGTGGTAGTGGTCGAGGTGGGCAAAGTGGAAGAAGTAGACTTGAAGGCGAAAGGAAAGGGTTTTACATACGAGGTGCTTGCAATGGAAGGGGAATAGGAGGGCGAAGACCTTGAAATCTTTGTTCCGTAGGAAATGATCGTTCTGACATTAGATTGCTTATGGTACGTATCCGTCCATGGACGTGCTTTGCTTCTGCCATCACCAGAAACAATCGTAATCCTCTGGCTTAGAATCTGAGAATGCCCAAGAACAATGTAGGAATTTTCACTTTACGGGCAGTTTAGACTTTCCGCAGATGGCCTATGCATGCCTTTTATTCGACTTAGGCATCGCTAATGGTTACTCAAGCGTTTCAGAATGTCATTTCACATTACTCACACCCATTGTGATTCTCGGATATTTTAATCTTATTCCAGGTCATTTGTTCTGCCGGCGATGATACAAAAGTCCGCGGACCCCAAGGTCATATCTAAAAACTTCTCTCTGTTCCCGATGATCCTCTTTATTATGCATTGCAAGCATGCGTTCTCCTGTAAAATCAGAATCCGGTTATGATCAGATCCGCGGTGCCACTGACAGGCCAGCCACTGAGCAAAATCATTTTTCTCCACTTGTTGGTAGTACAGAAATGTAGTGTATTTATAAGTTCCATCGAACGTCAGCTGCGAATGCTGTGTTCGATCGCTTACATAAAGAGTAAGACCCGGAAACAACGCGAAGGGAAATTTTTCCTTACGCAACGAGTCTGGATATTTGAAAATGGTGTTGTAGGGATGCTCGCAAGGCTGCGCGACTAGGATCTTCCTTATAGCGGCAGATATCTCGACAGGGTGAGCGACAGTGAAAAGTTCTGAGCCATCCAAGATTTCATGGCGGGCCCACAATGTGTCTCCAGAACCGCTAAGGAGGAAGCGACTTCGTAGAGCGGGAGCACAGTCCATGGGCTGCACATCTTGGTTGAGGCTTGTTATCGGCTTACATCGTACATCGTTCTCGAACGCCATCCTTATGACTTCTCTTTGTTGTCCTTCGAATGAGATATAACCTGGCAAGAGCGAGAATACCCTCCCTTGAACCTTCTCATCGAGTGACAATTCGATAATGTACGAAGCACCACCACACCATCAAGGTTCAGCCCAAGCCAGTCGGGTGTGAACATCTTTTGCGTCAGCGTTTGCTCATCAATAGCATCAGTACAGGCAAGTATGGCCCGATTAAGCCCCTCGAATGGGCCTGACTCATGCACCGCAGCAGGCTTAGCACGCGTCAGTATTGTGCGAGAAGTGGTGTGTCCATGAAAATGATGCACCGACATGGTTTGTAAGGTTGTGTTCCAATCAGTGAAGGCCATCTGGGACGCAAACAGGATTGCTCTTCCTAAGACCTCGCATACTCGATCCGAAATACGGTACAATGGGCTGTCCTTGTTGGTAGTGGCATCCCTACGTTTGAGGATACGGATCAGAGCCTTCTCGTCCCTAAATTGCCCAATCAGATCACATGCCAAAAGCGCATCGTTAAGAGTACCCTCGCAGTGGAAAGACAGGTCATATCGATAATGGCCTCGCTGCTTTGCTTTAAAGCCTAGCAAAGACAAGATGTCTAACGATCTCTCTTGAATTTGCGGCAACACAGAGACGAAATAAGTTTGAAATCCTGGTAAGGAATCCGTGGTCCCAATGTGCGATGCTCGTTGCACCACCTCATCGAGGGTAGATACAGCCGCTATTTCGGACACTGTATTAACATGATTCGGATCAGTCAGCTCTGGAAGATTGTGGACAAGGAAATCAAGCTCCGAGCAATTGACACTCCACGCACGTCGAGAAGGCTGATCCATGGGCTCGATAGAGATGAAATCGGTCAGATTGCCTTCCCTAAGAAGTTCACATGCACTCTCTTTTGCTGATAGTTGCATGATCACCTTCGCTTTACCGTAGCTGTCACTGATCGGAATCTGGACACCCGCGCTGTCGACAGCGCAGACCGAGAATCCAAGGATGAAGTTCGCATAAGCAGCAACCCATCCAGAACCCTGAAAGCCTTTGTATACCAAGATAGCGATATCTCCAGAGGTGGCAATCTCATGGCAGAATTGTATGACTCGCGGTAGATTGTACTTGCTAGGCATCGCGTCGAACGGACAGCGCTTGATGGGTGTGGTAGCTTGCGGAGACTGCTGATATAAAATTCTCTCAAGCAGAGAATGATATTGGAGAACTCTCTCCTGGAAGCCGACAGTACGCGCAAAAGAGACGAGAGCGCCGCGTAATTTATGAAACTGGTTCACAACAGGCGTGTGATCGAACGGCACCCCTGCGGTATCAAATAACACAGAGAGCGCCGCCGAGCAAGCATCCGGTGACATGAGCGGCGCTATTGAAGCCAGGAGCGCCAGCACGTTCTCCCCCGCTCGCGTTTTGAGCAAGTGATCCACTAAGAAAGAGGAGCCGGCTCCAATCTCAACGAGATTGTAGAGCCACTGGCACTCAGTTCGCTGCTTCTCTCGTCGAGCATTGAGAGAAGTTCGGAAATCTTGCGATGCCGGAATTAGTTCGCTCACCATTAGCATGCAACCAATAGTATGGATGTCGACGCCAGAGAGCACCATCTACTTAAGACCATGAGCGCCAGCGCCCATGACCAGTCGAGAGAGACCAGGTATATCGACCTGCTAGGATGCCATCCTAGCAGTCGCAATCGACGGACTTCAATGCGACGTTTGAGCAATCGGAGAAGATTGACGATAATTAGAAAAGAGGATATCAAGCAACACTTGTCTGGAGTTTTTCCACCTCTTCGCTACTTTTTCTTCTACCTCCCTCTCAGGGTCTAATCGTGCCCCGCACTGCAGTCTTAGAAAGTAGGAATCAACACGTCTCATCATCGAAGAATTATAGCATTTACTATAATAGAAATCTACTAGTATGCTACTACGCGATTCCTTACAATGAATGCATGCCTCTCTACAGTCGTACATTTCGAGAAACAACCGAGCACGATTTGGATTGTGGGCTGCGTGACTGCGCCTGAATCTTCAAACATGCAAGAGCAATTAAATTATCTACAAACCGTCCACCAAAGGTATAAAATCGACACCTAGCGTCCTCCCTTCTGTGGTAAGAACAGGCGCCAGGCAGCAGCATCCACACCGGCGTCGTAAGAACCTTGACATCCCAGACCTAGGGGATTACCGTTTCAGTTCAGAAAGGGGAGCAGGGCCGCTTTAGAGGGAGCAGCGAGGGAGCAAGGGGGAGCACCGAGGGAGCAAGGGGGAGCACGGAAGAGCACGGGGCAGCAGCGGGGGAGCATAAGGGAGCAGTGAGGAGCAGCGAGGGAGCAAGGGGGAGCACTAAGGAAGCAAGAGAGAACCGTAGGGCTGTGCAGGGGCGCAGTCGCAAAGAGCTTGAAATGGCAGCCTCGTGGCGCATTGCGGCTATGTTCCGAGTAGCCTTTTTAAGTTTAATTGTATAAGTGGAGGGAAATACATAAAGTTAGAATATCGGCACAAGCAAAGCGAGGCCCATATTACCTAAAGGCAATGAAGTAAATGAAGAATTATATTGAACCCAAGGAGATACTATAACCGATCCGGCCAGCCCGTTCACAAGAAGAAAATGAGATCTCGGAATTTTTAGACCGTAGATGACGTTCGGCCCATTAAGATAGTGGTCTTACAGCATCGACACAGCCACTGTGGCCTGCGCAACGGATAGTTCCGGCGCGACAATATAGCGTGAGAGACCTTTTTCAGCTGTGTCTACCTAGCCTATCAATCACCGCCAGACTACTTCCGATCCACATAATGGGCTCCCAAGGCTTATGATTATATATTTAAACGACGTCCGCTAACAAATCTCAAATGCCTAGCAGAATTGACTGCTCGCACCGACTACCATAATTTATCCGGCTACCGAGGAAAGTGCGAGCAACAAGCACGGACTGCTTCTGAATTCCCTATCGAGTGATGACAACTCTAGAAGGAGAGAATCTACGCAAGTAATGACTTATCCCTGTCAGCAAGGGGGAAGGAAGCTTCTAATCGCCAACTGTGCAGCCGAGTGTGGGAAGCATGGACGAATGCAGTAGACTCTTATGAGAGCCTCGTACGAGATGGCAAGATCAAGAAAGCTCAGTGGAACCAGCTGCGATCTTATAAGACCCCCGAAGAGTTGCTTACGGACATCGAAAACGGACCTTATGCCAAAACGGAGAACACAAAGAAATTATTGAGACTCGCAAAGACATCAGTAAACGCTGTCTTACGCTTTGATGATGAGATTGCGAATATTGCACAGGGCATTTCGGCCACCTCCTTCGGCATTCCGTCGGCAGCTTGGGGCGCCCTGAAATTCATTCTGCATGTTGGTAATTCTTACAAAGGATCTCAAGCAAAAACTAACAACCAACTAGATTAGTCGGGATGCCTTTCAAAATCCGGAAGTCCTGGTTGAAATTGTAGCAAAGATTTTCGTTTTAATGCCCCGCATTGACTTGTATTTCAAGCTATTCCACAACGAGCAAGATATTTTGAGCATTCAGTCTCTACTTGTTTCGCTTTACCAAAATATCATCGACTTCAATATCAGGTCCCTAGATTGGTATTCAAAGTCTAAATGTCTGTGTTTATACTTGCAATATCATGGGCTGTGTCGCGCTGATTCTTCTGAAGCCAGTAAGACTTTGTATTTACTTCGAGCAGATCCTAGGATGCAATTCCAGAATATCTTCAAGCAGATGTCAGACACGTCTACAGAAATGAAAGACCGGGTAGAGTCAATTAATCTCAAATTACAAATGGATAGGCAACAAGAGATACTGCAAAAATTTAGAGAACTGAAGCTTTCGCATCAACAGCACATAGAGGAGCTCCGCACTGTCCTTATCGCCAATAATCAGGAAATAGTAGCCAAGTATGAAGCAGATGCAAGGGAACGACAAAACCTCGTGCAAGCAGCCGAAGTGAAAGCAGCAGAAGCGGAGAAGCGCCGGCGCCAGGAAGCACTAAGGCCTTACGATGAATTTTCCGAAATAAGGGCAGCACTTTGGGAAGTCTTGCACAGGTCTCCATGGACTAAGGTCGTCGAAAACTCAATTCCGGCGCTCGATCATCCCGAATCAATTCCTTTGGAGACGTCCTGGCCATCGTGGGACAAAGGTCAATACGTGTCCCGATATCCAGTCGACGATGATGTTGGCGAAATTATACTTATAGTTGATTGGAAGCCAATGACTAATCCTGGAAAGCCCTTTATACGTTGGATGATCAACGTTCCAAATTCTGTCTACTACCCCGGACGGCATTTAGGACGCATGGAAATCCTGAAAGGATCCTCTGCGCTGTTAGACAAGACAGTATTGGATGTTGCATATTCACGGGTCAGGATCTTCTGGGAATCTCCCATCTTCTCTCCTCTTCCGTCACCTGATAATGGTTTATTGAGCAGTACCGGGGACCTCGAGGAATCATCTATACCGCTTATACTTACGAGAGCTTTACATGGCATTGCGCATCATCTGATTCACGGGCCGTTTCCAGCCCGATTTCCCTACCCCCTACCCTGGCATCACATGAACCGAAGGATTGGTAACTATTTCGATAAGAAAAACGGGATTTGTGAAGATAAAGGTATGAGGGCGACTGCGTTCTTCGCTAACGCTTTCACGCGAGATATTGAAGGTCTCGAAGATCTTGGCGTCATTGGGCTGCTATCTGATTGCAAAAAGGCTTCTGTAATGGCGATTCAAGACCTCACAAGTTTTTACGAGATAGAGAGCTCAATGGCTCAACATGTTTACTTCGAGGATGTTTCAAGGACTTACAGTGTTTTGCGTGATCAACAGGAATGGGTTCAAGAAGACCGAAAATGGGCCCTTCGGATAGCCGAGCTCGCTGGTTTTGAACACCTAACCATGGCAGCGAAGCAGTGGGAATCAGTGATTGAGGTCATGAGTCCCCATTCACTCATCCTTTCTAGCTTCTGACAACGCCCACCAGGCTGCGAGTCAACTAGAGACTGTGACCCGAAGGTCTGAGAGAGCGTCAAACTCTACTCTTATTTCAGCTGCTGAGATATCTTTCGAGGGTCTTCGAAAATATGAGGACGCATGCTCCGAAAACAGCCAAGGACGCCTCGCCAGAGACGGTCTTCCAAAGTAAGGAATTCAAGGCATTTGCCCAATTTCATCTCCGTGATCGTAGACTGAGAAAGTATTATAGGGAGTGGTCTCCTCTTCATCGGGCTGTATGGCAAGAAGACCTCGTTGCTGTCATATGCCTTGCCACCAAACATAGCGTTAAGGCCGTTGATGCCCGTGGTTGCACCCCTCTCCACCTTGCTTGCTTGCGAAAGGGGTCCATACTCTTTCTTTCAAGTTATTGTGAAAAGTACTGCATTGAGAACAGGCATCATCATTGCTTCCCTGGTCGCTGGGGAGATAGAGTGAAAGCGCGTCAAATAGCTGCTGCACTCATCGAAGCAGGCGCTGACCCTAATGCTATGGCTAGGGGGCCTTTTGCTTTTACACCAATGCATTGCGTAGCAAATAGCGGCTGGGTAGATGTCGCTCACGTGCTCCTAGAAAACGGCGGAAGTGCCTTCTCACGGGGTCAGTGCTCGCCTTTTTGTTGGGCGGATGGGATCGATATCTCCGGGTCATACACAACAACGATGAGAGAACTCTTAAAAGCTCATCTCAGCGAAGCGCAGAAGAGAGAAATAAATGACCACCACGTACACCAAGGTTTCAAGGTGCTACCGTGGTAGACAGGCTCAGCAACACCATCAGAACTCTGATGAATCAGAGGATTCAAATTCTCCGTGCTGTGTGTCGAATGCCATTGGTGGATGACAAGGCGTATTCTACGACTAGCCTTAACGAATCGATTTATGCTCTTCCTCTTAGCGCTATAATCACCACCTTCATTACGTTGAGCAGCATAAAGAAAGAGGAAAGGAAATTGTTACATATCTGTACAATTTCTATCACGCGGCCGGTGTTAGCCACTATAATATTGCTCAGGAACTGAAGGCGAGTATGTGAAAATGATTGAAGCGGCAATGCCTAAGTGACTTCCGATTGAGCGGAGTATTCAAGCAGCCTAATCAGGCTCCCTTAGCCACTATGCTGCCGTGCGTATTGATAGTTCTGAGGTTGTTCCTACCTCAGCTGCTCCTCGACTCCCTCTGAAGTGGCCTTATTCCCTTTCCTAATCGAAGACAGCGGTTATAAGCCTTAGGTCCGGAGTATTTATCTTATGTGTATCATACATACCCCGAACTTAGGATTGGGGGTTACCATTCCGGGATGGGAAAAGGAGCAAAGCCGCTTTAGAGGGAGCATCGAGGGAGCAAAGCGGCGCAGCAAAAGAGCAGCAAGGGAGCACGAGGGAGTACAAGTGAGCAGTGAGGGAGCAAGGGGAGCACAGAGGGAGCACACGGCCGAACTGGGCCTTAGCGCGGGAGCAATGAGGCGGTACCGTATTTTGAAACTCAAGGATACTATATATATATATATATATTCTAGATTTGTGTTGCGATATTGATCTTTTTTGAATAGGATGGATTGGATGTTGGAGGGATGGATTGAGGAGCTGTAGAGGATTGTAGGATGGGATAGGATAGGATTGGATAGTGAGTGAAGGGAGATGATGGCGGATTATAGATAGGTAGGAGAGGGATTGATGCAGTATTCTACCGCTTGCGTTTGGTTGGTTGATTCTATTCCTGAAGGCTGTAGAATGGCTCGTCTCTAATCCCTCCCTTCTCGGTGACATTTCTGCAGAATTCAGGAAGAGGAATTTAAGGATTGAAAATATACTCTAAGATATGGCGATGTCTCTCCGGTTTTCTGATCGCATTCTGTTTCAAAGAGTATAGAGTTTATGAATATAGGTACCCATATGATACTAGCTATACTGAAATGAGGAGTGTTATGAAGGGAAGGGGTTGTTGCGAGATGCTGAGGTACAGCTCTGGAATTGGAGTAATGGATGGATGATTCGGAAAATTAGGGTGTTGGTGAAGAATAGATATGTACTGGCGTGTCCGTGATGATGGTGGTGGTGGTGGTGATATGAAAGCCTAGGGTGCTGGTGATGAATAGATTCGTACTGGCGTGTCTGAGATGATGGTGCTGATACTGGATGGGGGTATGGAAACTGATATTGCAGTCCGAGTGTACGACTTCAGGAAAGAAGGACGATGGGAATGCGTTTGGTAGACTAATGGGTGAGAAGAGAACAAGATGTTGGTAAGTCCAATATATCGTGAATACACCACTGCAAGGGAGATATCATTCGATGATTCAAAGAAGCTGAATGTATAAAGTTATGTCAAACGGACACACATCTTGATATGAGAGTTGTGAACTCTGGCACCGCTCTGGGTTGAAAAGAGTAATATACGGACCCTTAGCTTTTTCTTTGGGATACCACGATAGTGGTAGAGCCGCTTTTCTGGCATTGGTGCCTGATTTGTGTTTATAATGAACTTTGATGGAAGTCGATATGGTGTTTTCGTATTTCTTAATCATGAACGCACGGTAGTAGATCAAATCCATCCAACCGAGCGGATGCTTGTTGCCTTCGTGCATATCCCACACCATATCTTGAAAACATGAAGTTGTGAACTTTGTTTCCATATGTGGTAGTTGCGTCTGTGATGCTTTCTGCGGCCTTCACAGCAACTGTGACATCCTGATAACTTACCCTTCGTGCTCCTTCCAGAAACTGGCGCTGGGTATCTGTATCTGTATCAAGAGCGCAATTCGGCAAGAGATACTTCGCTGATCTCGAACCTTATCCCTTCCATCGAACACATACTCTCCCATAAATACTTCAGAGATTCCGCCTCTTCAACGGTAACCTCATAGCTCCCATTGATCTCTTCATCATCCTCCAATTCTATAGACTCCGACTCATAGTCAGGACCGCGCATAACGTACGAGCTAGACGTCACCGGGAAAATTACTTATTGCGAGTCAGATGAGACAGTTGAGCTTGATGACATAGATATCTCCATCTGCGTCCTCCCCTGACCTATCCTCTTGAGCAACGAAATCATCATCTTGCGCCTGGCGTACGTCCTCCTTCAAAGCTTCCGCTTCTTCAGCGTGTAAGTTCATAGCTTGCATTGCTTACTTCGTCACTCCCTGTTTTGGGAGAGTCCGACTCGATGTCATTGATCCCCTCTGATTCGTACTCGTCCGGATTCTCGCCCAGGCCCAATATTCGATCCAGCTCAGTATCAGACTCGGACCTATCATAATCTTAGATGACTTCTCCAACCTTCATTTACAATTTCCGCCAGATCGATCAGACAGAGGTCCCAAAGTTATAGAAGCTACTACTCACCCTGGTCAAGCTGCTCGCGGCGACATTGTAGCGCATGGACGAGCTGTCCATATCGTTGGGGATCTGGTTGCTCGCCCAGATACTGAGGCAAGAGGGTATTGGATTAAGGGTGATATTATCAGACGGTAAAGAGTATGGCTTATGAGACGTCTGTAGCCAAAGATAATTTGTCACGCACGATTGCGGAAGAGTAATGTGAATAATGCTCCTCATCCCTGACTTACCTACCTTCAAAATTATCCCAACAATTGAAAATTTGAGAAACTGGATCTCCCAAAAGCTATGGCGGATTATCCATGTTAGAAAGCTTGGGATATCGCCAGAACTAGTACCCTCAAACGCGTCTGAGGAAGCGTCATCATCAATTTCCTTTGCACCTTACCTGGCACGGCAATAATGACGGACTTGAGATATATATCAGGAGGTTATGGTCGCTGCAGAAGACCAACTCCGGGCCAACGACCTCACGAGCTTTTCCACCTGTGGAAGCATCACTACTAACTGTTATCTGGACTAACGAAGTGTTGTTGTAGCACAAACTGGATAATGATACCATAGAAATCCTGCTGCTTTTTTAAAAGAAGTTGAAGAGGGCCCAGATAAAAAGACCACTAAATATTCCGTAGAACCATAACCCACCTCCATTCGAGTACAGGCACCTCAGGTATCCTCACTTTTTATGTTTCGGAAAAGTCAAATTCTTCGTAACTTTGGAGGCGTGAATATCTCAAATAAATCTCATATCCTGAATTCCGCCAACGGGGTAAGAGAAAAATTGATAGAAAGAGAGAGAAGGTATGTATATATTGAAGACGAAGACCGCGAACATTTAAACATGGTAGAATTAAAGGGTATTGACGTCCATCGACTACAACGTCATGCAGGATAGATATCACAGAAGCAAAATTCCCGTAGAATATCGCAACATACCTCTATCCGTGGATGAAGACACCAGCTTCCCCATCCATCCCATAGAATAAGCCATACCAATCCAATCTCCCCACAACAACGTGATCCTTACTACAACATACACTCCCCATCAATGAAAACCCCACAGCCTAAATTCCAGAATAGATAAACAGTATCAGGAACTTAAAATCATGACTTTCGGTATACATACCGGTTTAGGCTTGTGTATTTATATTGACAAAGGTACGAGAAGAGAGGATTGGATCGTAATAAAGTAAGATACACTTAATTGCCGAGCTTGATATTTTAACAATGTTGTTCCGATGAAATCAGCTTTGTAAAAATGATGGGGATGGAAAAGGAAAAGGAAAGGGAAAGGAGAAGTCTTTATAATCACTCTTCTTTTCTGAGGCTTACTTACCAAGCGTCTCGAGCCCGTCCATCAAGAAACAGAAAATGCATCGCTGGCTGCTTTATGTATCAGCTAGCTTACCAGCTTTGATATCGAATGCGTCCTTATGGTCATTTCTGACTCTTCCGCTTCGTAGGGATCATGTGGCCACTCCTGAGGGAACTCAGAACCGGGTTGTTTGCGATCGTCTGTGTCTTGTAGGTTTATAGGACTTCCGCCATGTATAATAGTACAAAGAGGCTTTCGAAACAGATTATCCGGTACCCCTTTGGATCGAGTCATCGCTAAGGTGGGTGCTGCTGAAGGCTCAATCGCCCCGCTTTGATCCTCATGGCCGCCTTGTGGGATCTCGCCACCGCTCGTGGTGTTCTAGGCAGAGGTTGAGACTTAGTACTTTCATGAGCGATGGCAAGATCTTGTTTTAGGTCGAGGATTCTAGCTCTCGGTGTATCGGAGAGTTTTAAATCTTGAGAGAAACTCTGTAGGGCCACCAGTTTTCGGAAAAGCGATTGAGCTTAGCAGCAAGCTTAATAGTGTACAGAGTCCTAGCTCTTAATGTGAGTTAAGAGCCGGAGGTTAGAGAGTCCCCTTTTTGAAGATTGATTCCTTACTCGCTGCTTTCCATGGGAAAAGGCTCGCTTTCGAGGGCCGGTTTGACTCGGTTCCTTGCCATAGCAGCCGGATTGCGAAAACAGGGTTCCTCGAGAGTTATCCTGTAGATTGTGCAACTGCTTGAATCCTTCCATATCATCTGGACGTTATTACGTGAATAGTAACATGCAGCCTAACGCCTGTTTACTGACTTTTGACTCAGAAGGTTGCAGAAACAAAGCTGTCGTGCTACTTGTAGAAGATCCTGAATTCACAAATTGTGTTTACATAAATACAAATGAGTTTCGGCAACCAGACTTGCTTACTGAGTCCCAACAACCCACAAACGGTTTCACTCGTCGCCATATGTATCTCCTTCCGTAAGGTCGTCTTCGTAGAGGATCTCAAGTCGAGCGCTAGCTTGCTGAACCTCTTTGTTGAGTATCGCCTCAAAATGTCGTATTCTCTTTCCTGCAAATGACTGAAGAGTAAAGTAGATTATCGTAGAGTTTTGAGAAACCCACTGCATAACCTCAACAAGTCTTCCAGATCTTCCTGTACCTTTTCCACATCTTGTCTTCTATTCTCATTAGTAGAGGAGCATTGATTGAACATCTGAGGAGGTAGCTTTTAGCTTGGAGACTCAAATGCGACAACATGGAGACTCAAGTGCGACAACATATAGTCGCAATATCTTTGCTCTCCATCACGAAATCAAAGGTGAGCCGCTGTATCGTGCACTCTAGCGACACTTATCACAGTCCCAAATTGAGATGATGGCGCGTGCATGATCGTCATAAGGCGTAAACCCGGGCTTGTAAGTATAATCGGTGTGAGTTCCTGTTGTATCGATTTCAACTCAAGAATTGTCAAAATATAGGCTGGTTTTTCCCGCTCTGTTCTCAGGGAATGTTTTCGATACGAAGATAAGTCCCAGCTTTGGAGCCGACGATGAATTCTGATCCGTATACAAGGGCACAGTCATCCAATCTTGCTCAAGGATTTGGATAACATCTCCGTTGTCGATCTAAATGTCTTTGATTTCAGTCACTAGAGATTTTAACTTGCCGAGTTGGTCATCACTACTACTTTAGAGAGATACCATCTTGTACTCTCACTTTATGACCTGAAGGCGAAGCATTGACCTTGATGTCTGATTTTGTAACGGCATAGATATGGTCTTCTGGATGTGCCGTATAGCCAAATCAGCATCATATTCAACGATAGTACCGAGATGTGACCTGTCATATGAGTCCCGGAATGCTCCACCTCTAATATCGATGCCAACCGAGTATATCTCAGTCTTGGCTCGTCGTCGTGACCTATACCTCGTGCACAGCTGCTAAATGACAATGCATCTCGCAAAGCATATAAGAGTGCTTCCTAACGGCATGACCGGAAAGTTTATGCCCCTTGCCTGGTTGGAACTTAGCTCTTTGGAAAATGGAATATTCGGGATGAGAGTTTTTATATAAAGCGTAAATCACGCCAATCAAATACTCAAAGATAAACGAGAATTGACGATGAAAAATATTAGACGCGCAATTCGGGTACTCATCTTGAAAGCGTAGGTCAAAACTTGAACGTCGCGAGTTAGTCCAAGTTTCCAGAACGCACTTGGATAGACTGGCAGTGGACAATTGAAGTACAGCATCTTTCCGATATTGTCGGGGTCCTGTATAATAAACACCTACACTTGAATGAAGACCTCAGAATAACGAAAACGAGAAAGATGGAATTTCAGAACTCAATGCGACGACGTCTAAGGGTAGCAGAATTTTCTCAATGCTCAAATATTTGATGCTGGCGAGAATCGATGCGAGCAGAATTTTCTTCGACTTCGCCTTCGAATATGGACGCAATGGCTGCCAGGAGCAGACGATCGTAGGGAACGTTGACAACTTACATCTTATGATAACGTAGAAGATGTGAAGAGGGCGCACGGAAATTGGGTTGATGAGAAGTGACACTTTGACACGATACTACTTGAATGTCAACCAATTAGGTGAAAATCATGTCTGTGAACTCAGCTGGTGAAGCGGATAAAGCACCCTCCTGCCAGCACCTCATACCAAAACCTGATGGTCCCTGTGTGTCCTATTGCAACCTCGACAGTCTCCACCGCTGGCGAAAGCGGACCAAGACGAAGGTGTTTACGGTAAGCACTGTCAAACTTCAATGCTTTACGTGTCTACCTTTTTATGAGGATGTATATCTTATATTTCACAGGTAGTAGTAACCCGTAGAAGATTGCATCCGAGTTACTCTCCAGCATATGTAATCATGTATAGTCAGAATGTCAGTATTTGAACTTCATATACAGCCTAAAGAAGTATTTTAATTTCAAAGACGGCTGGGTATACTCATTGACATGATGATCGATTTCAGACCTTGGTCTCAACCATATTCTATCGTAAATGAAGAATACGCTTTGCGGATGTTCAGTCGAAGGGTGTAATACTATCAGCTTTAACTCAGCACTTCTTTTGTAGTATGCGTGGACTGTTTTTGCTCCAGAAAGTCCGAGTCGATCAATTCGTTTTAAGAAGTAGTAGGCTGGAGAACTCAGTTCTCCGTTTCTCGGGTCTTCATAGAATACGGGATCAGGTCTGCAAGGCTTGTAGGCTGACTTGAAGCCTCTTGATGGATGAGTCGTTCTTGCTTCAATAGCGATCCCCAAGGAGGTATGACGCCCTGAATGTGACTCAAACAGATTCACCCTTCCGCATCTCATGGTGTATGTGAGACGCATCCTTGAAATGAGCTCGGTATTTGCCAATCCTGTACGCTACTTCCAAGATTCGAGATCCAATAACACATAAGAGCTATGCTGATCTCCGTTGTTATGTATGATGACAATAGAAACAAAACTCGGCGCACAGATCCCGAGATGAAGGAGATTTACCCCAGGTCTACGTCGTTGATTCCACTCGCACCAGCGATATGTTATACGTTGTGAGGGTCGTACATTGTCGGCAAAGTTGGTTTGAAGGGCTGTGACGTTCGAAACGAGAGCGTTTCGGAGTGTTTGCGAGAGTGTAGGCTATAGAACAGGAAGTAGTGAATCAATGAGTCTAATCTCATGACGATTCGGAAGCAATCTCGAAAGTATCTCAGGTCAAACCGACATGTGTCATGAACTCCCCAATAACGCAGAAAAGGTTTCACTCGGGTGAACGATCGAGACAGGCCGTAATGATGTATCCTCGGTACAGCTTAGGCCGTGAAGGTCTTGTCATGATCTCATCCATGATTGAAAGCAGAAAGCCAAATGCACAGCATTATAAGTGTCCAGCCTTCATCGATATCTCATCACACGGATGACAGTAGTAACTCATTATTGGCCATAGAAGCTTTTACACGTGTAGAGGCTTTCCGCGACAATGGTTTCTCATTAGACTCCCTTTCGAGCGGATGGGTGGGTTGAATTTGAAGGCCGATATCCAGTTGATTGCGGTCAATGGCCGGGGTCCACTGGATAAAGGACGCAGCCAGTGTGACAGGTTTCGCTGTAGAAATGCGTGCCATATGCCATTTTTCATGGCAATATGACCTCGACTTATTGAGTAGGCCAAATTGGCATCGTCGTTCAAGGGTGCCCTTCAACAGCCTTTAGTGTTTGTTTCACTAGCTCGTGAACTTCTGGGCTTTTGGCGTCCTGACTGACAGCCATCAATATCTCAGCACCAGCAAGCTCTTTGACCTTCACCTGAGCTCGAACTCCAATCTCCTCATCTATACTGACAATGTTCAAGATACAGACCACGCCTCGGTGAACAATATCTTCGTCTTCATCCTCGCAAAGACCCAATAGGATCTCCACCCCCCTCTCTTTGCTCAAGATCGAATTCACAGCCCCTTCAAATTGGGTCACGGACGCCAGAGCTCCGCCTGCCGCCTTTCTCGTATCTTTGTCTTCCACGTCAGCCATGGCAAGTAGGATGTGAAGCCTTCGAGCCGCAGCCGGAGTCTCGGCCGCAAACAGCTCGATACCCTTGGGGCAATTGACGAGGTTGCACACGAGCTGGGTTGATGCGCGTTGGATCATTGCGTTATTGCTCAACAGGAAATCTTCGATTATCTTCCAAGACTTGTTGATGATGGTCTCTGAGGGACCGCCTGATGGAAGGGATGCAAGGTTTGTAAGGGCCAGGAGAGCTTCGAATGCGGGTAGGAGATCTCGAGGACCTTCGGTGGGTAGTGCAGGATCTTCGGTCAATAAGGATAGGAGCGGTCGAATTGCAGACGTTAGGGGCATAGAGCCTGAGGCTGGGAACAATAGAGATGGATCCGTAGAAATGAGGATGCGTGCAAGTGCGTGAGCGGCTGTCTGACGAGCCTTCACTTCGGTAGCGGATGACCCGGTGATCGCGGTATAATTCTGCAGTAGCAATCTGGCACCGCCTTGTTGAGCAATAGTTCCCCTAGCTTGGGTAACTCTTGAGATAGATGCCATGATGTTGAAAACGATGATAATGCTGTTGGGCGAGAGGCTTCTACTGAGACCGGCAAGTACTGGTACTACACCTGCGTTAATGACGGTTTTGCAACGTTCCGTGACCGCAGAGGCTTCGTCAAGCGGATCTGCTTTGGATGCAGCCTTTAAAGCATTTGCATAAGCTTTGAGCTGGGACATGCGCTTCTGTTCCTCTGAAAGATTTGGCAGGAATCGGGTCAAGTTGTCGAGCAGAGTCAGCCCTCCAAACACCACTGGTGAGCTCGGCGAGCTGGTTTTCAGGGTTTGTAGAAAGTGTTTGAGGAACACTGTATCTTTTGCAAGTTGGTCCTTCACTTTTGGCTGTACAGAAGCGTATGCAAGACCCTCGATCGAACTCTGCTTGCTACCATCGGCTTCTGCATCCATCATGTGCTTCAATTTATGGACAAGGTCGTCAACTGTTTTGCTTGCATCTACTCGTGTCTTCGTACCTCCATTGCTTTCCGATGGACCCTGCAATTTGGCCAGAATGACCGCAGCAAGCCCCGATTTTTGGCTATTTCTGGTCTCCAAGATACGGTGCAGCCATACGGAACAGTCCTTTTTGATAGCTTCGCGGCACCCACTGTCAATGCATGCAGCACTGAGCAGGTCCAGTGCCGCTTGCTCCACTTTCTCCGATTTTGCTTTCTTCTCCAGTAGCGGTACCAGACTAGGTACGAAGCCTTGGGTAAGGAATAGTGTCGAAGCTATAGACGGAGCGACGGGGAAGACGCCAGCCGCAGCGGAGAAAGCGAGAACAAGATCCTCATTGTATTGCCGGGCAACCTTGGTCGCTACAAATTGAACCAGTAACTTCTGACCTTCATCTCCAGAGACCTCCAGGTACTTGGCTATTGCCAGAGTCGCCTGACTTCGTACTTCGATGGAGTTTCGAAAATCCAAGCTGCAAAGGATCAAGTCGACGCATTCTTTATCCAGATACTGATGCAACCCTTCAGCATTAGCTGCAAGTAGCCTAGCAATCCCTTTCAAGGCCCTGCCACTGTGATCATCTCCAACTTCCAGCAGTTTTGCCAAGTAGAGTTGAAATATATTCCCTTCACAAGCCGCTCGAGCTGCCTCCGTAGACCACGCAGACGGATCGAGCACCACCGCAGCGATACCAGCAGCGGCACCGTCTCCTATTCCGTAGATTACCTCAAAGGCAGCGTTATCGTCACACTCTTGTAGCTTCTTCGCCAGGAAAGCTTTGGCTGCGGTAGATTCTCTAAGTAGCCCTGCGACGATTCCATCTTGTATCTCTAGAAACTTAGCATGCCGTTGCCCTATAACCAATTCCATGCATTCTTTGGCCACGTCTGTTGGGATCTCCGCTGACCTGGCAAGGTACTGAAGAGCTTCTTTGCCCGCATCTTGGTCCTCCTCCAGAACAAACTTGCAGCACTGACTCTTCAATCTGTGGTCTTGACCACTCTTTTGTATCTCATCGAAAGCGGCCTTGACTTTGGGATTATCTGGGGCCAGTGAAACCGCCTCACGTAGAGACCTGGACCCATCCTGAGATCAATCAGCGGATATTCGCATGGGGAAGATTGCGGAGAACCTCATCTCGGCCCGCTGCAACAAGCTCCAGAGCTTGAGCTGCCAGCCTCGTAGCTCGCTCTGTTCTCCCTGCATCAGCCATATCTGACGATGAGCTGCTTCAGGCACTGTTGGGACGAGGAAAGTGATGAGTTGGGTTTGCACCCAAGTTTAAGTTCAGGGTGCCGCAACTGAACAGGCAGTTCTACATTAACACCACCTCTATAACGAGACACCGCCGCCGTCATGAACGCCGTCGACGGCTCTGACCACTACAGCAAGACGTCTGAAGGTCACCCCTCCCTCTTCTACCTTCCATATCCACGCTGACATCTGCACCGCCACAGAACCTCCGCCATCCCTCTTAACCATCATTCTCGACACAAACCCCTACGCCTGGGCCCTCCTCTCGCCAACCCTCCCCTTCTCCTCCGCCATCGCCAACCTCTCCGTCTTCATAGACGCCCATCTAGCCTTCAACAACGCGAATAAAGTCGCCATAATCGCCTCCCACACCCAACGCGCCGAATTCCTCTACCCGCTCCCTGAACAGAAACCCACCCCCCACACCAATGGCACCACCACCACCACCGGCAACGGCGCAGCAGACGACGACACAGAAATGTCAGACGCCTACCCCCCAACCGATCCCCCCTCAAACGACGCAAACCACTACCGCCCCTTCCACCACATCCAGACCACCCTCCTCCGTGCCCTCACCACCCTGCTATCCACCACCCCCCCCACATCCCTCACCCCCACAACCTCCCTCGCCGGCGCCCTCACCCTCGCCCTAACCTACACAAACAAACTCTCCCTCTCCCTCTCCGCCCCCACCACAAACAACAACAACACCACAACCCCGCAACCAGACCACTACGCCACCGACGTATCCCCAACCCTAAACGCGCGCATCCTCATCCTCTCCGTCTCCGGCGACCTGGCCCGCCAACACATCCAGATCATGAACGCCATCTTCGCCTGCCAGCGTCTGCGCATCCCCATCGACATCGCCAAAATCGCCGGCGACACCATATTCCTGCAGCAGGCGAGCGACGCCACGCACGGGACCTACATCAAGCTGGAGCATCCGCGTGGGCTGCTGCAGTATCTGATGATGGCGTTTCTACCGGATCAGGCGAGTAGGAGGTTTTTGGTGGCGCCGACGGCGAGCTATGTGGATTTTCGGGCGGCATGCTTCTGCCATCGGAGGGTGGTGGATCTGGGGTTTGTTTGTAGCGTGTGTCTGGCTAGTAGGTACCTTTCAGCTATTCCCGCTACGATGCGTTCGAAATATACGTGGTCGGCTGACATAACCATCCAGTACTCTGCTCGCCGCCTGAAGGAGCTATTTGTCCGATATGTAGTACTCATCTACGTCTTGAGAACTATCGGGGAAAACCCATCGTGGTGGCTAGAAAAAAGAAAAGGCGGAAAGATGGGACCAATGGAAAGGCAAGAGAAACAACATAAAGGGATAGTCGTAAATGGGATACACATTTATCGAAGGCATCACCGGTCATTGGGTAGCCAGGTTTTGGCTTTGGCGCACTTTGAATAGCAAAGTGAGAGAATAAGCCATTAATTGCATTTAGGGTATCAAAGACGCCTTCCATCTATTCCCAACACCGTGCTAATTGATGCTCGCTATATTCGAGATTCGAAGTAGGACGGCTGTGCCGGCGCATTGCTGATGACAATTATACCACAAGTCATCCTTTGAGGGCTGGGTCCGGTATGACATGCGACTTCGCAGGCTTCTCAACCTTTTGCTTCACGGTTCGAGGTCTCTTCTGTCGTTTGAAAGAATGTTGGCGATCTAGCTCGCCTTCGTGACTGTCAGCTGGATTCGCCGGCCAGGTCCCACGATGAGGAGAGCTCCATCGACGGTGTTTCACCATGCGACCACCATCCACTACGCGACCATCCCCCTTACCACGAGACATGACCGATCTGGGCTCCCGGTCATCTGTTGCCATTGATGCCACGGCCTGTCCCTCAATCAGTTTCTTGCTCTTGGACACTTTTCCAATCTTTAGAATGGTTGCTTACAAAAGACTCCGTATTATGCGCAAAGTATAAAGCTACACCATCAGTCGTTTTCTTGACACCGAGGATACCGATTGCACCAGCAGAATGGCTGTTCTTGATACTGGGATGTCCTGCAAAATGAGTCATTAGATATTCCAAGACATTGGACCGCTGATAGAGATACCCATGAAATCCTCCTCTACAAAAGCTCTCATAACGTTATCATCGTCGGTCTGTTCTGAGCGACCTTTGTTGGTCCTCTTAGTGGAAGCGTAAAGACGACCAGCGCATGTGCCAGCAGCCATTGTAGTTGCCATGTGTTCCCCAGTGCCACTTGTCACGGTGGCGACGCTGGTCTTCACGACGTCTTGAACTTCCAAAGGTATGACGGCGGTCCCGATCCCAACCAACGCAGCGGGACCAACACGGCCTTTGTGCTTCATCCCGATGCCTCCGGAGGATGAGCCAGCAGCGATATTCCCAAAGCAGTCTACTGCAATAGCCCCAACAGTGTCAGTGATCTCGTCCTGCCTCGTAGCCCTATTAGCGATTGCCTCAATTTGTACCGCATGTCCACTCAACCTTGGATCCTTGGACGAAGAGGGTGTAACAGCCCTTGTGGGAGGGGGCTGTATCAATGGGCCTGGGAGCTTACAACCGCCATCTTCAGACAGCGTAAGGACATCAGATGCCCGGCTTGAGGAGGCATCTGGAATGGCGCGGCCTCTGTACCTTGGCTGGAAAAATAAAGGGCTATCATCGATCCCGCTATCTTCGTCCTCGTCGCGAAACTTCACAGAGGATTGGCCGTCATTGCCAGGCTCATTCGATGAGCAAAAGTGACGCCTTCTGTCCGTCTCGTTATAGACTTCTAGCTGATTTGGCCTGGTAGCAGCCACCCGTGGCGAAAATGACTGGCTCTCGTTCCATACGCTAGCCATATCAGGATTCTGCGTATCACGCATCTGTACCTTATGATGGTTGTCACTCTTTGAGGTCGGTGCATCTGAATCCCGATCACTGTCACTGTCTTCGGTATTGCGAGCTTTGCTCAAGTCTAATTTCCATCTGGCGTATCGTTCGCCAGCAGCCATAGAAACAAGAAAATCAGGGAGGACAATTGGCATGCCAACTTCCGTCGCAAAATCTGTGGCGCCAGGACCAACCAGTAAATTTGGAGGAACTCGGCGAAGGGACAATGGCTTGGTGGAATGCTCTAATATTAGCCGTGCAAGGTGTATAGGGTTGCGTATACCTATCAAGGATTAGCCTCTAGATATGAACCACCTTGAGTAGTCTGAATATTGAGAGACATACAGCCGACAGCACCGACAGCACCACTGCGACCATAGTGGTCAACAATCGTAGCATCACATTCGACGGTACCGTCCATGGCGAGATTACTCCCAAAGCCGGCATTGGTGATCTCCTTGTCCTCGAGTACCTTGATAGCAACCTCGACGGCGTCGACAGCGGTGGCCCCGTTGTTCAAGAATGTCATGGCTGATCTAGCCGCACTAGAAAGAATCAGCATCCTCAATGAAGAAGGCGACACTGGTTCGTGGTAGCCTCAGCTTGAATGGACTGGTAATATTCCTGAAGAACTTACTCCTCGCAGGCAGTGAGATGAATCCTCTCGTTCTGCAGGCTGTGATATCCTGCTCCTGCATGAACAAATATCGCACAAACGTCTCCGCCGAGACGCCGTCGTTGTGGCATATCGGGCAAGGCGAGGTCTATTGGGCCATCGACTTGAGCGTCGATCAAGCTTGCAGAGCTCTCTGCTGGCGATGACGAAGGCGTATGGGACATTTCGGGAGTACGCAAGCGTTCTCTGATCCAGCTGAGAAGTGAAGGAGCCACGTTTTCTGTTTCAGCAGAGAAGGGCCTCGTACCCCAATTATTGACCCCAGCGGCTTGTAATGTATCTTCTTGTGTGAGACCAGTGGCCTAGGATAGTTACCACTAAGTGATTGTGCTGTAGTAAAACCAGAGATGAGGTTCGCGCCCTCACTCAGAGGCGAGGTCCGTTTTGGACGATGACTGTGAAATAGAAGGTGTAGAGGCTCCGTGCCCGTGCTTCTGTTCGCATGAGATAGCTTTAGGATTCGATGTATGTTCTGCACTTCTTACAAATGGAAGTGGGGAATGAATATGTAGATGGGAGAGAGTGACGGATGAGAGTATTGAAGGAGCGTCAGTGCTGAGCGACCAGCGACAGCGTATCATATAATGGAGACGTTTCCTTGCAATGAAAGAGTGTATGAATGCAGGACTGGCACTGTAATGGAAATGATACAGTTTAGGGATGTTGTGACGAAGAGAATGAAGGTTGTCTTGAGTGCAATGCTACTGCAGTATCTGGCCACTCTTCGAGTCCTTCCTGCCACTTACAGAACATGCCAGCTTCTGTCGGTACTATCTCTTCGCAACCTGTGTCTCTGCATCACAGTGTGCTATTCTCAGATTCTCAAATCTTGTCTACACATTTGGAGAATTGATCCGTCCATTCCACTTCACGTTTCCACTTCACGGTCTGAACTCACCTCGAGGTAGAATACTTGCTACAACATGCGTAGGGCTGATCAGCTGGAAAGCTATCATCGGTTGCCCTACTATTGGAGAGCTCGGAACACAAATGTCTGCTATACGAATATGCCATCTTTGCAGCGACAGGGATATTCTACTGGGTGAGAGTGGACTGAGCACAAGCAAAGTCGTCGAAGTTTATCGCCCCAATCATGCTAAGCTGCTCTTCTACATACTCAATGGATGCTTATGCCCGTCTAATTTCCCATTTCATGTCTTTAATACTGACTTCCTCTCCAGCCTTCTCATCGTAATCGAACCATTCTCCCTCCTGCAGGTCAATACCAGAGAATTTGGTTGGTGATTCCAGACCTTTGGCCATCCACTCTCCCTAGTACGCAATCAACGATATAACATCTGCTGCAATTGTCGAGGACGTACATCTGCTTTAAAATCTACGAATTCTAAACCTCGACAATCCATCTCTATGATATTCTGCTTCTGTGGAGGAGACGCCTGAGCATAGACGTGCGGCGTAGTTTTGATTGATGCTGTGGACTCTCGCTGACAGCAAGTCAGTAACAGTGTGCTCGCGCAATTGTTGAGAATGGCGAACTTTGCAAGACTTGCATCTCCACACAAAGTTGGCGTCTCCTTTGCTACCAGAGACTTCGTTGGTTTCCTCCAGGCTTGTCAGCACAACTCCACTGAGGGCAGATGAGATCAAGACACACGTAGCGACTCAAGCTCACCCAATTAGGGTGCACCTCCCTACATGAAGTACATTGAACTTTGAAGGTGTAGAAGTAAGGCTCTTCGGGGGTATCAAGAGGAAGGAGTTCAGTAACTCTAAGGCAGGGTCAACGGCGTCAATAGCGAAGTTTTGATCCTGTGTTCACCCTGTTAGATCTGCTGTTAAGGCCAGCGCCAACATGGCTTGGTAAGTCAGCTCACCCGACTGCCATAATGGACAAAAGTAGATGATAGTTATTCAATGCTTGATGTTCAAGGAGGAATGAATAAACTAAAGTAGTTCTAGAATACCGGAGGGCTTGGCATTGACTCCGGAGAATTGCCGAGGAAGCTGGGCGATTGAACATCAAAGACATTTGCTACCAGCACCAGGGTTGAGATGTGAGGCCGTTATGCAAACTGTATGGTCAAGAGCTGGTCAAGCAAGATGCTTATGCAATTGTCCAGCCTGCACTTCGGTGACAGCTGCCACTACGAGACGAACAACCACAGCCACCGCCAGAAGGGGCATTCGCCGCGGCGATGTCTATACAGTCTTTGCCTCTTCGCTTGCCGCCACAGCCGCCTTGGTTGACTCGAGGAACAAAGACTTGAGAAGTGAACAATGGAAGAGGGTCATCGCAGAGGTCAGAGCACAGGTGCAGGCAACAGAAGAAGAACAGCAAGCCCGGCTGGCATCGTTATTGCGGGCTAAGGAGGACGAACCAGTAAAACATTTTGAGCCAGCAGATAGGAAGAAGTTCCCTCACTTTATCAAGCAGAAGATTAAAGGATCCTGGCGCCAGATGCGGCCATACAGCTACGTTGACTCTTGGACAAGTGCCTTCAGATGGGCTGCTCATGAAGAGGCTGAAAGGGCCACCGCGGGTTTTCGAGATGTGATGGGACCATCATTGGCTCTACTTCGAAGCCTATCTCTAGCAGAACTAGATAAGCTATTGACGGACCAACGGCGGCTTCGTCGTTTCCATGGGGGACCTACGTGCGCGGCCTTGGTTGACACAAGATCAAAACACCGTCTCTCCGAAAAGAAGTTAAAAACGTTGGAGTGGTCAATTGCGAAACTCGTACACAAGCTACTATTCTACTCTTCCGCCTCCCCTCAGCCAGCGGAAAACAAAGTCGAGCTTCCTATGCAAGTGCCTTCGCATGCCATAGACCATCTTTTGCCCCCCAGCCCTGCTGTCCAGGTGAAGGCCCGAGCAGACTATACACCCCAATTGGAAGCCACGATTCCTCGCGAAGAACCTGTTCCAAGAAGGGGATCTGATATCAAAGACTCTGCCGAGAAGAACGAGCAGCCGCATTCTGTAATATACGGACAGTCTCTTGAAGACCGCCTCGCTCAAATCGATGCCCAAATCATCTCGCTACGTGTGGGTGGTCCAGAAGGTATTACTCATCGAAATTCTGCATACTACAAAAACTTTGAGTCACCACCGCTCCCCAAGTACAAGGGCAACATGTTATATGATTTCGACGAAGCCAAAGCATTAAACAACTCATTGAAAAGTCTGCTAGACCCGATGAAGTGCACGGATGATTTAGATACAGTCATCTCAAAAATCGGTTACAACTTGATCATATCTTGGACACCCCCAAATGTTCATACGTACAATATGCTTCTAGTGCGCTTCTGCCACCTTGACAATTATAAGATGTTCCGAGCAGTATTGACTTCGATGCGTGAATCACATATTTGGCCAGATGAGCTAACTCATTCTACCGTGCTCCGTTATTTCACGAGCACGAATAAGGGATATTATTTTACGCAATATGTCTTGCGCATGGAAGGACACCTTGAGGATGTGGCTCTCGCAAATCCCAGTGAGGAGTTATCGTCAACCACAAGCCAACGATTTCGCACTCTCTCACACGGCGGGGAGAAGAAGAAGATTGCCGAAAAAGCGCGTATGAATGGGGAAGTGTATGAGGCCTTGATCACTGGCGCCCTTCGGTTTTTCGGACCGCAATGCGCAATGCAATATTACCGTGACATGATCAGTGAAGGATGGAGGGCCGGCATCGACATGTTAATAGCGATCCTCAAATCGTGCTACCGCAGGTGCGACTGGGATTCTGGTGTTTCTGTCTGGCACCAAATCAGAGCAACATCCGATCAAGCAGATTCAAGAGCATTCCAATGGATGTTGTGTCTTTGCCAAGCGTGTGGCCAGCACGATGCGTTTTACCGAATTATCCAGGACGGAGTGCGCGCAGGTGCTCTTCCAGCATCAATGCTCTCAAGGTCGAATGGTGCCAAATATCAGAGTCTAGATTCACCGTGCAAGGCCACCGAGACACTAGTTGACAAATTTACATCAGAATCTCCTGCTATTTCGTGGGTTAAGAAGCATGTCAGAAACAGAGTAGTGGCCAACACCACGGACGATCCGGAGGAAAGACCCGTAGCCAGGACTGTGTTAGCGGACTCTATTGACTCAACTTCCATCCCTTGGGTCGAAAATCACAAAAGAAGGGGCATGACACAGAGCAAGTGTAAATACGAGGATCCTGTGCTCGCGAAGGAGCAGTGGCAGAAGCCTAGAGCTGTCTATACAAAGGCGGAAGATTCTGGTATCAGGCTCACAGTGGTGCATGGCCTAGCTGGCAAGGTGAAGGAACTTAACGAGATAGATTCCCAGAAGATGAATGACAAGGAGTACAACGAGTATAGATACAAGCGTCCTGGTAGGTTTGAAAAGAACAGACAGCTCATCAGCCGCTGGACCTTTGAGAAGTACAGGAAATCGATAGTTGCAAGGCTCGAACGGGAGGACCAACAAGGTCAAACATATCACGAGCCTGCGCCTTTTACTATGCTGAATTTGGCATATTATGTTCCAACTCCTGGATCGTTATCATCAGACGATGAGTATATGTCGACACTCGCATATTGCAAACCATCAGCATCTACAAAGGTTCAAAATTCTCGCCCTTTGTCTAAGAAGGAGCAGGGCAATCAACCGTTCGAGGTTGTGGTACCCGAGTCATCGTCGTTGTCGGATGATCATACGTCACACGCCAGTTATGAAACCTCGATCCTGCCTATGACCTACCATACTCCCAATTTGTCTTCGTCGCCCGCTCTGAAGAATATATCGTCCGACGTCCTCGCCGATACTGATCGTACATCCCATCTTACTCCTCTCGTCATTTGAACCACACATAGTCAGGGCCAGTAGCGAAATCTATCTCTCACCCGTCTTTGTGGCGTGAGCTGGACGAACGACCACTCGAGCCTTTTGACCGATAGTCTTCACAAGATCTCTCTTCATATGATTTATGAGGCTGCGAGCAAGCGATATAGATCGTCAAGCATCATGGCGTTCGTGGAAAGATCCTGCGGAAACTTCAGCACTGGGTGGTGATACTTGATTACGGCGCATTGCATTGCAAGGCGAAATTGAGATTACAAGCTGATGAGATGGTGTATATATTGTCTCAACATTACTGTAAACAGTTCACGCACGAGGAAGAGTATGCGAGATTACGAATACTGCCGAAGGTTTCCCAACTTAACGGTATCGCTCCACATGTCTCCACTTTTGACACTCACAATGCCCCATTCTCCACTATCGCCAAGGGTGGCTTCAAATATTGGTTCATTATTCTTCCATATCGCTCGTCTCATCCTCATAAAAGACGCGCATAATCTCATTTCTGATCTCTCACAGATCTGTCTTCTATCTTTCATACATACTACAGCGAAATCTTCTACATCTCTACTTACAGTGTTCACAAACGCCAATATCTCGTCAACTTCTCAACATCTCCACAACCACAACCATGCATCTATCCACCCACCTCCTCCCTCTCCTCCTCACCCTCACATCCGCCCACCCCCTGACAACCTCCCCCCAAACCCCTACCCACCCCTCCAACCTCTCCCTCCACACCCCCTCCCCCCCAGACCCAAACTACAGCACAAACTACCCCGGCCCCATCCACTCCGCAGAATGGGACTACTACCACCACCAATACAGCCCCGACTGGTTCCGCGCCAACCTCGACATCCTCACAGCCACGACCTGCCTCTGCTCCTCCTCCCCCTCCCTCGGCGCCTACAACCAAGTCGCCTCCTACGTCCGCTGGGACTACACCCCGCATCACCACCCCAACAAAACCTACAGCCTGCACCACATCTGCGGCCCCGCGCAGGAACTGCCCGGCGACGACAACCACTGCTGGTCCTCGGCCACGGGCTCGGATTATCACGGGGAGAGGGTCGATAAGGGGTTGAAGTATTGTATGTTTGAGGAGGAGGACGGGCAGACGCTGTGTGTGGATTGGGCGACGAGGGGGAAGGGGTGGATGACGTTTCATGGCCATAAGAGGTTTTTCGATCGGGAGGGGGTTTTTACGTGGATACCGGAGGTGGGGCCGGGGAGGGTGGAGGATGTGTGTGGGGATAAGTGTGGGGATTTGTTTTTGATGAAGATGGATGTGGATGGGGGTCATGATCCTAGTTTTGTCAAGACGTGGTTTCCGCCGAAGCCTATTCCTTGGACTTAGGGGGTTGGGGTTGGGGGTCTATGATGATGGGGTTTGCGGAGATTGATGGATGGTGGTTCTCGCGGGTTTTAAAGTAGATTGTATATGTTGGTTCATATGGCTTAATATGATCTCATACATCTTTATGAAAGAAATGACACCGATGTTCTACTCGATACTATGAAACCGACTGACAAGTAGGCGAAACTCATAATAAGAGAGGCGGCAGTGAGTATCATGTTATATTCCTTTCTGCGAATAGTCTTTGTTCCTGTCTGGACCCTGGCAGAAATCGATCACCTCGAGCGAGAGAGAACAGCGACACCCTCAACGTGGCCTGTCTGAGGGAAAAAGTCGAACCCCTGCAGACTTTCAATCTCGTACCTGCAATCTCCAACCCCTTCTACCAGCTTCCCAACATCTCTAGCTTGAGTGTGAACGTTGCAGCTGACATACAAGACCCTCTGAGGGCCAAATTTTAACAATTGCTGCAGAAATGCATCATCGCAGCCTTTCCGTGGCGGGTCAATGATGACAACTGTCTCCTCTGGCGGATATGTCACCTCGTGAAAGAGCTGAGATGCATCCGCTGTCATGAATGAAGCGTTGGATATCTTGTTGGCAGTAGCGTTCTCTCTAGCAGACACTATGGATGCACCTGCTATGTCAATGCCCTTCGATGACACAAAGAGGGAGGAAAGAGTGACGGTGAATAGACCGGAGCCGCAGTATGCATCGATAAGATATTTGAGGGGCAGCGTATCAGTACACTTCGATGGTGGTACTATATGGTCGCGGATGTAAGCCGTGAACCTGGGAAGAATGGAGTTGTTGTTCTGAAAGAAAGCGCCTGCTGTGTTTTTGAATCCATATCTGTCAACATACTCGGTGGAGATCGCTCTTTGATCTGTGATATACGTTTTGTGTTCAACGTATGGGACAGAATCGACCGGAACGCCGTCAATCCCGATTTTGTGCTCGGCTGTTGACGTCTCGTCCGTGGAATTCGAAGGCAATTCAATTTCCTTTGTGGCCTTCTCGCCATGTACCTGGGCAGCTGTAGACGATGGCGCGATGGATCCCGAACTGTGTCTTGGCTTCCTTACGGTCGTTTCCCGAAGCAGAATAGTTGCGCCTCTCGTATATTTGGAAATTTCTTCCGCAATCTTCTTTCTCTCAACCTTGATCCCCTCCCTTACTGCATCGGTGCCAATAGGGCAATCTTCAATATCGATCGTTTTGCGAGTCCCCTTCATCATGAATCCAATGGGAGGCACTTCAGTAAATCCTTTCCGTTGGGACCCTTCCCGTTTGGCTTTCCTGTTCATGCTTCCAGGTGGACCGTCAAAATGTGGCGTTAGCTTAGTCCTGTAACCATACTGCAGCGGCGATCCAATAGTGTTGCCAACGGCAGGTATCACTTCCGGCGTCAATGACGAGAAATTACGGAAGGCTTTCTCAACGATGGACTTTTTGTGCCGTAATTGAGCCTCGTAAGGCAGCATCTGGATTTGGCATCCAGCACATTTGGCAAAATACGAGCATTTGATGAGCGCATCATCTCGGTGAGGTCCTGGCTCGATTACTCCAACGAAGTCTGTCAAAGTGTATTGCGCTTGAGGAAAGTAATTGACGATCTTAGCCTGCACTAGATCTCCAGGCGCCGTGAATGGCACGACATAGACATGATCTGATGTAGTTGAAAGCCCAAGGCCATCGCCAGTTGACGATAATTCGGATATTCTCACCTCAAGCTCCGAAAATCTCTCGGGTGGGGAATATTTATTAATGGGATCTGACTTTTCGCCAACTTTTGCTCTCTCATCATCAACTTGCCGAGATGATTCGGATCGAGACAGTAAAGATTGAACGTCAAACAGTAGAATCTCTTCATTAGATCCTTCTTTGGCGAGTTTCGAGGCACTTTTCTGCCTCTTCGTCGATTTGCTTTGGTAATACTGCTTGGCTGTCATCGCCGCCAAGCCATTATTGTGACACGAATATCTGCTAGATCTAGTAAATAGCGTACTGAAAGTTATTAGATGGCTTCTCGATCTCCACATAGCATTATTGTGTGGACATGCACAAATGGATTCCACGAGGGTCGGCTAAGTTTCGAGATGTAGAATATCAAACGCGCGTGTATTCTTTCCTAATCAGTAAAGTAGATTACTCTAGTCTTCAGTTTGAGGAGAGAGCGGCGAAGACGTCAAATGTTCGCTGACCAGCATGAGTAATTCTACTCCCTTGCGCTGTCTCTTCTCGAAATGCACTGCCTCTTGTCGACCATTCTTGCGGCGGAACCTACACTCTTCGAAATCAGTACTACAGCGGCCGGACTATCCAATTGTACCCACAAGAAAAGCGCGAAGAAAGCCGCCAAAAGCTGCTATCAAGGCTAAAAATTTCAAACCCTATTCAGATGAAGACAAAGTAAAATTAAGAGAATTCTACACACCTGCTCAGCTCGCAGCACTCGAAGCTGGAGAAGCAGCAGTTGATCCTAAGGATCTAGCCGAACAAGCCACACTGCGGGAAGACCCTTTCGCTTTTGAATACATAGATGATTTTGCGAAGATTCACCCTGTTATCGACAAAGCTGTCAAAGCGCCGGAAGAAAATTATGACCCGAAGCTGCGGTTCAAGACCGAAGATGAGATCGCGGAGGATTTCGCAAAATTCGTCCAAGATCTACCGGAGGAGGCAACAAGACTAGATTATATGAAGTTCAGGGACAACCTGAGGTTGACAGTGGGCAAAGAGGAAGCAGAGCGGAATCCGCGAAGCTCGTTGGCACCAAGCATACCCAAGGGGCTTGATGGGCTCAAGCAGCCGGGCGCCGCAAAAGTCGGAGAAGCGGATATAGATCCGGCAATGAGGAGACTGATGCGGCAGACTGGGTTCTCTCTAGATGAAATCAAGAAATTCCGTGTCAAAAATCTGGTGCTGCACAGGGTGGTGAACCAAACGAGGTTGGGAAAGATACAAAGTATGTATTACCTGACCGTCGCTGGAAACGGGAGAGGATTGCTGGGCATTGGGGAGGGGAAGTCTACCGAGCCGGAAGATGCGAGAAGGCAGGCGCATTTCAATGCTATTCGGAACGTGCAGCCAATACCGAGATATGAGGATCGGACGATATTCGGGGACGTCAAGGTGAAAATTGGGGCTGTGGAGCTGGAACTCATGACAAGGCCCCCAGGTATATGCAATGTTGCCAACCTGATGACTCCGTTCTGACCCATTTCCTAGGATTTGGCATTCGATGTCAGGACAAAATATTCGAGATGTGCCGTTGTGCTGGAATCTCGGATCTAGCTGCCCGTGTCACGCGATCACGAAATCCTATGAATACCATCAAAGCGACGTTTCAGGCTCTAATGAGTCAAAGGTTACCCGATGAGGTGGCAAGAGGGCTGGGAAAGAAGCTTGTAGATGTGCGGAAGGTGTACTATTGTGGGAACGTTTAGCATGTTGCATCAAAACGTCGTGTATATATCGCAGCATTGCTAGGCGTTCCTAATGCTGCCGAATGGTTGCCGCATTTCTTTCGGATCTGTCCGTTGACCACGCCATAACGCTTCAGAAGAGGCGAGCGCACTATTCCTCAGCTCAATTCCGTCCATTGTGGGGTATAATCTGTGTTACTCTTCCAGCGTCAAATAATGCTGATGCGTCCTCCTGCCAAATTCCCCAATCCGTTCACGTCTCGTAACCCTCCCCCGAACCCACCGTGTCATGAACCCTCTCCCTCCCCCTCTCCACCATAGATCTGCTGCTGCAACACGATGCTATACACACTCGCCTTCAACAGCGTACACACCAGACTCGTCTTCCTCTCCAGCATACGTAGGCCATCGAGAACTTCTGCTGTAGGTCGCTCGGCGAGGGATGAGAGAACGGATGAGAGCTACAAGAAGTCAGCCTCCGAGGCTGAATGCGGGAGAGGAACAGCGGTAGGTACCTTGTCTAGGTTTGAGAGGAGGAGGGTGTACTCATCTAGGACTTCTTGCTCTAGTGGTGTGCATGCGGGGAGTTGGTTGTTAGGTGGTGGTGGTGGGTCGGCCATGGCGAGTCTGGGAGGTTATGAGAGCTATCGACTGACATAGGTCTTGGTGTCCATGATGCCTCCGGTTCTGGACTGACCAACAACACCACAGAAAACCGTCGCATTGACTATCGGCGGTAGACGTCCGTCACGCGTTAGTACTACAATTTGGTGTGACTTAGCGCGCGTAGTCGCGGATATTTAGCAGGAACTAACACGATTTTATGCAAACATGTTGATCTTGTGCCTCATATGTATATCCACCTAGCATGATGTCCCATACTTATCGTGTCACATCCAAGCCGTTAGAACAACAGAGTACATCCAGCTATAAGACCACCCATGCAACTTTGGTGATTGTATGTTTGCTATCTTAGTGTAGATTTGCACGATACAGTCATCTCATTGAGTTGAGCCTGAGGTGCTGCGCACAAGCTCCATTCTCAATTCATGCGCTGAGCATTGAGTATGCTCCAATCTGCATGCCGAAACGTGGTGAAACGAAGGCTCTATACAATGTCACACTCAGCTATCGCTGGTGTGCAGCGGATCGAAGAAGAAACGATAAATCATTATGAAGCTCTGCAATATTATCCCGTCCATATTGGCCAAGTGTTCCACAATCGATATAAGGTTGCAGTAAAGTTGGGGTTTGGAGGCAACTCCACCGTTTGGCTTTGCCATGACAAGAGGTGCATGTACCTGAAAAGTGTCGACCGGATTTTGTAGTAATCGTGGGCAGGGACAACTCGTACAGGACGCTAAAGGTCGGTATCTGCCGTAAATGCGAGGATAGGGAGGTGAGAGTATTGAATTATTTGAAAGAATTGAAGTCATCCCACAATGGTCGGTACTGTGTAAGGCGACCTGAGGATTCCTTTGAGATCAAAGTTCCAGACGGCTACCATTATTGCCTTGTATATGACCCCTTGGGACAGAGTTTATTGGAAAATGACAAGCGCCAAAGGGATATGACGCTCAATATAAACACCGTAAGGTGGATAGCAACGTATGTTCTGACAGCAGTGGACTATCTCCACACTTGCGGTGTGGTACATACAGGTAAGCATTTCATAAACCATTGGAGATTCGACTCAGCGCGGTGTATTCGTTCAGATATCAAGCTGGACAATATACAGAGCACTCTTCCAGATGAAGAATCCATCATCCTAGCAAGCTTCGTTGGTGCCGAACGAAGTCAACCGAGTTTCCGAAAACGCATAGATGACCAGCTCACCATCTACACTTCCCGGCCTTTCGATGCTAGCGACGTCTTCCACTACCCTATTCTCGGTGATTTTGGATCGGCTGTCTTCAATAAGGCACACTACGAGGGACTCATCCAGCCAATTCCATACCGGGCACCGGAAGTCATTCTCAGGATGAATAGGACGTCCAGTGTGGATATCTGGAATATAGGGGTCATGGTTCGCGATTCCTCATCTCATACACGGAGTCGCCGCTTATGCAAATCTCTAACTTGCTAATCGGTTTCAGATCTGGGAGCTGCTTTTCGCAGAACACCTTTTTGGAAGTGAGAACGAAAAAGAAAGCCTCGCCCTGATGATTCAGTATATGGGTCCTCCTCCGGCAAAATTCCTAGAGCGTAGCGAAGTACGCCAAGATTATTTCGACGAGCAAGGTCAGCTTCCCATGATCTGAACAACGAATTGCTCTTGATAATGTCGATAGACAATTGGAAGGGGGGCACTATTCACCCTATCCCACTCGAAGATAGGTTAGAAGGGGAAGCCGATCCGGAAAGGTTTCTCGATTTTATACGGTCTATGCTTCAGTGGATACCCGAGGAGAGGAAGTCCGCCGCGGATCTTCTCGAGCATCCATGGTTGAAGCTGGAGTAGGTTACCAAAGCAAGAAGGCTTCCTACGAGTTCATACTATATCTTCGCAGATGTTGGTATGCAATCCTATCCAAATGATGTATTGGATCACTCCAACAGGGTCTTTGGGCTATTGTAGCGCATACGTGAGTCAAAACCTGGGGGATTTCCAGAGTCCAGACAATCTGTAGGAAAGGGGTGCTCTAAGCTTTCTTGACACTGCAGCTATCTGTCTAATCCTCATCACTTTGAGCTAATCTTCTCAGATTTTTCCTGGAATGCATCATTTCCAGCATACAGTCACAATCATTTCACTTTGCCATCAGCTACCGTGTCCTATCAACCACCAGCGAAACCGAATCCGCAATCATCCACATCCTCTCCTTTCTCCATTACCTCCTGCATTCACTTCCAACCGCCTCCATCACCATCATCAACCTCCCCATTTACCCACACGGTCCCTTCGAAATCGGTCATCCTTGTGCCATCGGTCGCATTCATTCGCACGCGGACAGTATAGTTGCCCTTCTTCAGCCACCAGTAGGCGATGATAATGTCATACGTCATCTCCACCGGTCCCTTCCTGGGCGGACACGACATTGTCCCATTCTGCGTGATATCGAGCTTGGAAGAGCACAGATCGCTCGTGTAACCGGGTCCGATGGTCCCATTCAAGGCCGCCGTCAATCCCAGAAGAGGCTTGGGGCCAATATCAGAGGTCAGGTTACCTTTAAGGCGAACGGTAAGGAAGCTATTGTGAGGTAAGTTATGTGTATATATCCATGGCAGCAGAAGTTTTCGTGAAGTCGAAACATACTCAGTTGGTGGATTTGGCTCGAGATCCAGAGACGTGATGGACAGGAGGTCATTGCTTGGGTCACCAATGTGGTGGCAGGGGGAGTCTCCAGGTATAGCAGAGGATTTTTTGGAGGAGAGAGTAGGCTGGAGCGCAACCTGAGCCTTTCTAGGATGCGAGATGGTACGCGACGAGAAGGTGAGAAAAAAGAGGAGCGTTGGTATCTGCATATCCATGTAGAGGAGCGACAGGTAGGATCGTGGATTTCCTGACCGCAACGCTCGTTGCCTAACTATCTACCAATTGCATGCTAATACTGTTTAGGGAGATAGCCACTTCACTCATCACCAAAACAGTATGCTGAAGTTGAGGCGGTTGGGCGGCAGACGAATAATTGCCATGTTTCCTAGAAGCCGCAGTACAAGCCTCAACGGATGCCTTGGATGGAACACAGCACTGTGCCACAATCCCCTAGCAGGTGCACTGCCATCGAACCTTAGAGCATGAAATGGAGCGGAAGGATTGTCGAGCGGCTAACCATTGGCTATCAAGAACTGCGCAAAAGCGAAGCCGCTGGACCATCCGCCTCCTCCGTACATCTTCCTCGTCCAACGTGCGAAATAAGGCAGGTCAAACAACAATATTCTACTTATGATGTGGGCTAAGTAAGGTACGGTAAAGTATGCTGAGTATGTCGCACAAGGATTTTTATAATCCTGCTTACCTTACATATTCTATGGGTTGAATGAAATTTATGAGCTCAAAGACCTATCTACAGCATACCATTATACTGTACCCCCCGCTGTTGCAGCTTGCCCAAACGTTCGTAAAAGCGTACCGCCTCATTACGACACTTACACCTCCAACCTCCTCCCTTCCCCTCCTCGTCACCATAATCCAGAACTCTAACAGCACATAGCTCCAGCATCTACCTTACAATCCCCACCACACAAATCTCCACATCACATCACACCTGAACCACAACCCACAACCCCCTCCCAAACTACCCCTCTCAAGCTCCCCATTCCATATCCCAGAGCCTAGCTACCTATTACGAACCATGTAACCATTACAACATGTGTGATATCCACATCTCCTACCCCCCCTTCCCTTCCCTTGCCCTTCGTATGCTGTAGGGTGTATGCTGTATGCTGTATACTGAATTTTCTGTGGTATGGATTGATACGGTGGTGGGATATCAAATAACATATATATATATATATATATACTAGAAAATACCTGTAAAAATTTAAGATTTTTACTTAGGAAAAGTATACTTAAAAGTATAATTCTTTTATCTATTAGTAAGTAATAATAGTTATAAGGTAAATTTAAGTCTAAATATAATAGATATTTATACGAACTTTTATATATACTAAGACCCTTCTTAAGTATTATAAGGGTTATAAGGTAAGTATTATTAAAAATATTAATTTTAGACTAAAGGGATTATTTATAATAGTTACTTAGTACTAGAGTATTAATAAATAGTTATTAGGCCTACTTACATTATAACTCTACTATAATATTACCGTTTAGGACTAATAGGGTATAACTAAGTATACTATTATTAGACGACTTATTATATTAATTATTATTAGGAAAAGACGTTATTATTATTAAGATAGAAGCGTTAAAAGACTAACGCTATCTACTAGGTACCTAACTAACTACGGGATATCTAGTATAGTAATATTCTATTCTATTAATAACTTCTATACTACTAGACCGTTTAATATAATTCTTAAATTATTATATCCCTTATATTATAATATATCTTTTATACTCTTATAATAACTATTAATAGTCCTACTAGATTTATTATATTAATATAAAGGAATCTATTAGATATAAGAGTTAGTACGGCCTAGTATTTATCTAGCCCTTTAAAGTTTAACCGGCGGTATTTAATAAATTAAATAGTAGAATAGCTTATTTTTATTATTAGAAAGTCTAATATTATAATCTAATATAAAGATATAGCTATATAACTAAGTATAATATTAGGCCGTTTTTATACTTCTAATATTACTATTAGTATTCTTATAAGCTACTAAGTAGCTATTAATAGGATCTAGGCGTTAATAGTAAGTTATAACTAATATATTAGGGGTAGTCTACCTATTATCTAATAGTACCTACTTATATATAATATTTCTTATTATTTAGCTAAATAGATATTTAGGAGTTTTAGACTTAATAATATAGAGGTTTCTCTATCTTATTACTTATAATAGAGCTACGTATAGCTAATTATAACTAAAAGTAGGCCTAGTTTATAAGTTAATACCTACGTACTTTATTAATTAGCCTTATAATTTATTAATATTTATAGCGAATACTAGTTAAATAGGGTACTACTTATAGATAAAGGGGGTAGGAATCTACCTATTATTTTCTTTAGATTATAATAGCGTCTTAAATAGTATTACCTTCTTACTATTATAAGTACCGCTTATAATCTCCCCCTTAAAGATATACTTATTATATCTTATTACCTATAATTAGGTCCTATTATATAAACGTAGTGGATTAAGGTTCCTTAATAGTATAACTAGTACGCCTAGCTTAATATATAGCTTATAAGACGGTAGGGAGGGTTTATAGAACCTATAAAAGTACTTAGGGGGGAAGAGTTTATTATCTTCTTCTAATATAGTATAATTAATACTCTAGTATATTATTATATTACTAGGGATACGCGATATTATCTTAATATTAATACTAGTAATATCTTTATTAGTAATAGCGAGAATAGCCTATTCTAATAGATAAACCCTCTAAGAGATATTTATTCTAATATTAGTATAGATATTCTTAACTAAATTATTAATAGTATTTCCTAGGGTATAACTATATTTCTAATATAATATATCTTTATTAATAGTAGAGCTTTTCTAGATATTAATACTATTACTAATAGCGAGGAGATCGCCTATAAATAGTCCTATTTTATAATAGGTAGCGTCCGTTAGATCGGGATTATTAAGTCGCTTATTAATAGTAAGATTTAAATATATAACCTTATTCTAGAAATAGGCCTTTTAAAGATACGCCTTAATAACCTAGCTACTAGATCCTCCTAGAATAACTAGGAGTATTTATTAAAAGTTACTATAAAAGTAGACTACCTTACCCCTAAAATAAGCCTAGTTATTATTATAGATATCCTAAAGGTTATAACTAATAGCTTCTATATTATATCGACTTTATATAAGAGAATTATCCTAAAAGATAATATAAGCTTACTTAATTAGCTTAGCGAGATTAGTCCCCTTTTTAATCCTATATAAGGAGGTAGTATTAGAGTCTAAGGGTATCTTAAATTATAAGTAAGTAGTCTAACCTCCCTATAATAGTATTAATATAATACTAGAAGATACTACTATTAAAGTAACCTTTTACTAAGAACGTAGCCTTTTTATAGTAGTATTTTAAACTATTATCTTACTAGTCCCCCTAGTACTATTAAGGAAGAATAGTATACCTAGAGTACTAAATTTATTATTAGTATTAGCGTTGATAGCGGTAATAATCTAATTAATAGCGTGGCGTTAATTAGTATTTAGCCTGTTCTATAAGACCTTAGCCTTATTAGGGGTAATTTAGTAAGATATTTCTTCCCGTAAAAGTCTATTTAAAATATTATTAAAATTATTAAATAGAATAGTTAGAATAGGTAGGCTATATTAGGTTAGATCCTTAATATATTTAGGGGTTAATTAATATTCTAATTAGCTATTAATTAGGTAAAGGGCGTACTATTCTATAAATAACTATTACTTATAATAATTATCTAGTATTTAAAGCGTTAAAAAATCTCGTCGTAGAAGGTATAAGTAGTTATTTAAGATATACTCCTTATATTTATTCTATAATATAAGGGCGTTAGTAGGTTAGAGTTTAACTAATATTAATATAAAAAGACTGCGTAGCTTATAACCTCCCTAAAAATCCTTTCCCTTATTAAGGATCTTATTAGTATATCTATTATTTTTAGTTAACCTAAGCTTTACGTAGGCCTCCTTCTATCTTATTAGCTAGCCGTCTACTATCCGTAGGTTATTAAATAATATAGCCCCCTTAACGTAATAGAGGAGTAGTTAGTAATAGTAGAGATCCTTAGTTTTAGGACTAATAAAATTAATACGCCTAAGAGTCTCCTCCCTTTTATATATTTTCTAATATTTATTTCTTTTATTATATTTAATAGCTAAATCCTAAATAATAGGATAAGGGTACTTATAATTAGCCTACCTTTATAGAAGTCGCCCGTATTATAATAACTCCTAATAATATTATAAGAGGCCGGATTAAACGGGATATTTATATTAAAACTATTAAGGGGGGCCTTATATTAATCTCTAATTAGTATCCTTTCTATATAGCCCTCTAATATCCGCTCCTATTTCTATTTAGTAAATAATTATAATATAACTACCTCCTATTAGCCGGCTATTAGCTTCTAGGTAACTATCTACTATATATATTATAATAGAACCGTATTATTAATAT